>VFQP010001085.1_pt1 | contig 40332 bp, 29 predicted proteins | sample 3512351 | NCBI WGS metagenome assembly VFQP01 (sample SAMN10412372, study PRJNA504923) | tailings metagenome | isolation source: Relicate 1 Philex TSF1 revegetated site | place: Philippines: Tuba, Benguet | collected 2017-08-29
AAGGGTATTTCCGGAGCACAAAGCAGGAAGGGTTTAGCCAATATAGCCAAGCGATGGAGGAAGGTACTCAGTATTGGTGGCACCGAGTAGCCACATAGTAATGACTGCTGTGACGGTCGCCGCCAGTGGCAGCGGCAAGCACCTACGTTTCCTGGCGGATTCGACGTTTAGGCGCACAGTAGAGCAAATAGAGCATCCAGAAGCGCACTGGTGCCGAGATACAGGGTCCGGTGGCGGCCAAGAAGAAGTAGGAAACGAGCTTCGCCAGGAACGCAAAATTGAAGGACCAAGCGGTGATAAGCCAACGAGGCGACAGCGGCGCCGGATAGAGGACAAGGTATTTCGTCTGTGGGACAGAGACAGGAAAGCTTTCGTGGATGTAGCCATCCCCGAGGGCAAGTGCGTGCGCGGTGGATTGATTGACTCCGTCGTCATGGAAGCGGTTGAAGCCAGGATCGAGACGGTAAGCCAAATAGATAAGCGCCGGCAGGCTGCGTTCCACAACGTGTGGATGGGCTGGCGAGGGGGGAACTCTAAAAGAGCGAAAGGCCTCCCCGGAGGGAGGCCTTTCGATTTGAGGATGGATGTTCGCCTAGAACTCGTAGCGTAGAGCAAACTGCATGACGCGGGCTTCGGCGGCCGAGGTGAACTGGCCGAAGGTGCCCGGAGTGGTCAAGCTGAGGGAAAGCTCCCTGAAGTTGACGTTGTTGAAGGCGTTGAAAGCTTCGGCGCGGAACTGCAGCGAGTGGCCTTCGAAGGGGAGGAAGAAGCGCTTGCCGAGGGCGAGGTCGAAGTTGACCGAGCCGGCGCCGCGGACGATGCCACGCTCGCCCACCGAGCCGGGATACTGGCCGATGTAGGAGTTGATGGCGTTGGTGTTGCCGAAGATCGACGGGTTGTTGTTCTGGTTGAAGGTGACGCCCTGCGCCGGTTGCGCCGCGCGGGGTTTCCGGATGGCGATGGCCGAGGTCAAGTAGTTCGTCGGGTAAATGCCCCCGTTGGAGATATCGAGAGGCATGCCAGAACGGAAGCGGCCAAGCATGGAGATCTGCCAGCCACCGACGGCCTGATTCACAAAGCTGTTCGCATTGCCGAGAAACTTCTTGCCCTTGCCGAAAGGCATCTCGACGATCGTGTTCAGCGAGGCGTTGTGGCGCATGTCGAAAGACGAAACACCATAGGCGGCTTTGGGATTGAAGGCATCCTGGAGGAGGCTGCCGCCAGCGCCGCTGGCCGTATCGCCGATTGCGGCCTCGTTGCCGGAGGCGTAGTCCATAGCGCGGGAGAGCGTGTAGTTGAAGTCGAAGCCCCAGCCGTTGGAGATGGCGCGGCGGACGACCAAGTTGCCGGAGTGGTAGCTGGCGTTGGAGGCGTTCGTCCAGACTTGCACACCCGCGGCCTGATTGGCGAAGAAGGTGTTGCAGCCCATTACAGAGAGACATCCGTTGTTCAGGTTGGCGCGGCGAAGGCGATCAAAGTCGCTGAGCGCGTCGAGATCGGAACCGCCATAGGTGCCGTACACGGAGTTGTAGTAGTTCGCCGTAGCGCTGCCTGTGAAGCTCAAGTTGGCTGCAGCGGGGAACATATTTTCAAAGAAGGGAACCGTACCGAGCAGGCTGGGATTGGCGCGAACCTGGGCAGGGGTGAGCCCGCCAAGGAACTTCTCATAGAGAATGCCCGAAGCCTGGGCCCAGGTTTGACCGGATTTGGGGTCCTTGAAGTTGGTCAGCGGTTGGCCATAATCCTGGCGGAGGAGACCCTTGCGGCTCAAACGGCCAACGTAACCGACTTCGACCACCACGCCTTTCGCGATGGGACGCGTGTAAGAGAGGTTGAGCGGAATCGAGTAAGGAGCGACGAGCGAAGGATTCACGCCCGAGAAGCTATTGAAGCCGCCCACAATGGTCTGGGGCGTAAAGGGCATCCCACCGGAGGGCGCCGGGGGAAGCGCCGGGAGATTGCTGCCGTTGTAGCGAACCGCGGTGCTGAAGTTGGTGTTCATGGGTTGCGCAACTTGAGTGGCGAGACCCGGAGAACCGCTGTTGGCGAAGGTGACGGCCATTTGGTTGCCGTAACGGTCATAGACCATGCCGGCGCCCAGGCGAATGACGCTGCCCTTACCCATGATCGTGGTGATCAGATTGTCGCCTTCCGGCGCCCACGCTAGGGCGAAGCGAGGGGCGAAGTTATTGCGGTCCGTCTTGTAGTAGCCGTCCCCGCCGTTTTTCGGGCCGGAGAGGGCGTAAGTGAGAGAAGCGGAGGTGTGGGCAGAGCTGGGGATGCCGAGGGCTTGACCGCCGGCGCGATCCGCGAAGTATTGATCGAGGCCAATGGTCGGGTTGACTTGGATACCGTTCTTCTCATAGGGATTCGCGTAGATGCCGTAGCGGATACCGTAAGTGACGGTGATATCGCGGCGCATCTTGAAGGAGTCCTGCACGTAGAATTCGTATTCGTTGGAACCGAAGACGCGGGGGATGGGCTGACCGAAGGGGATGGCCTTGCCGTCGCGACCGAAGTTGTAGGTGGCGCTGTATTGATTGACGAGACCGAAGAGGGCGCCCATGGCGTTTTGCACGGGAACCGCTTCACTGAGCGTGAGCCCTTGGTTGCCAGTGAGGTTGCGCATGTAAGTGTTGATGTTGCCGGTGATGTCCGCGCCCAGGCCAGCGAGTGTGTTCCGGCTGAAGCTGTAGCTCGGATAGGAGGTCGCGAAGGCCGCGCGGTCGTTGGTGGTGAGACGGAAGTTAAGACCGTATTGAACTGTATGGCGGCCCTTGGTCCAAGTCGTATCGTTGGTGAAGTTGTGGACGGGAGCGATGCGATTGAGGGCACGCGGGAAGCTGGTCGTAGGATTGGTGAAATAGAAGCTAAGTGCGGGACCATCAGCGCCGGTCTGAACAGTCTTCATCCGGGTGTAGCCGTAGTTGAAGTTGTTGACCATGGAGGGGGAAAGAACCGTCGTGTAACGCGCGGCAAGACCCTTCGATTGGTCTACGCGTTGCGATTGCGCGGGCAGCCCTGGGAACTGGGAAAGATTGCTGCTGTCGTCTTCTGCGTTATCAGCGAGGGTTCCACGAACGCTGGCGGTGTGCTTGCCACCTTTGTCGATGTTGTAATCCTGCTTCATCACGTAGGTGCGATAGTTGAGCTTCTTGGGAGCGTTGAAGCGCAGGATGGAGAAGTTCAATCCGCGGTCGGCGGAAGAGGCGGGGTCGTTACCAGCCGGATATGCCTTGAAGATGTCGAGCATCGTTTGGTTGATGCCGATGCCGAGGGGATCCACATCGCGGAGCTGCGCGCCGCTCAATTGGCGGACGGAGCCGTCATTCATGCGGAACTGGACGATGCCTTGCTTAAAGGTTTCGCTGGGGACGGTGCGATTTACGCCCACGGCGGTGGCGTCCTTACGGTCTTCCCAGTTGGCGAAGAAGAACACGCGGTCCTTGATGATGCGGCCGCCGAAGGAGGCGCCGTACTGGTTGCGGATCAGGTTTTCGCGGGCGATGCCAGCGCGATTGGAGAACCAGTTGTTGGCCGCAGTCTTAACGTTGCGATGGAATTCATAGAGCGAACCGTGCCATTGGTTGGAACCGGACTTGGTGACGAGCGTGACCTGACCGCCGGAGGAGCGGCCCTGGTCGGCGCCGAGGCCCACGACAGTGGTGCGAAATTCCTGCACGGAATCGAGAGGTACGGGGAGAACGGATTGGAAGCCGGAGCTACCGCCTTGGACGTCGTTTACGTCCACGCCGTCGAGCGTGACGTTGTTCTGGTCTCGTTTCGCGCCGGCGACTTCACCGGTGGGCGTGACGTTCGGTTGGAGGCTCAGCAAGTCGACGACGTTGCGGGTGATCAGGGGAAGCTGACGCACTTGCAATTCGGTGAAGGGATTGCCGACGCTGGCGTTGGTGGTGTTGACCGCGGGCGTCTCGGCGACGACGTTGATCGATTCGCTCACCTGGCCGATTTCCATCTTAAGAGCGAGCGTCGCAGGTGTGCTGATCTGGAGCCGGACTTCGTTGGCAACCGACTTGAAGCCAGGCTTCTGCGCTTCCAGCTTGTAGGTGCCAGGAGGCATTTGGAGGAAGCTGTAGTCGCCATTGGCGGCGGAAACGCCGCGCCGGACGGCCGACGTCTCGGTATTGGTGAGCGTGATTACCGCATCGGGAACGGCCGCGCCGGAAGCATCGGTAACGGTTCCACTGAGCGATGAGGACTGAGCGAATAGAGATAGCGCGGAAAGTACGGCTATCCCGACGGCTGAGAGAGATCGTCGGATCATAATACCCCTGAATGGTTTTTTAGTTTTGGAAGGGCGTTCTTCCTAGCCCGGACAGGGGGACTATTTTGATGCGGCTGGGGATCGCGTAAAGTGACGAGAGAAGATTACGCGATCAGTGCTTTGATGACTTCACCACTAACGTCGGTGAGGCGGAAATCGCGACCCGAGTAGCGGTAGGTGAGCTTCGTGTGATCGATGCCCATCAGATATAGTATTGTAGCGTGGATGTCATGGACGTGGGTGGGCTTTTCCACTGCTTTGAAACCAAAATCGTCCGTGGCGCCGTAAATAGTACCGCCCTTGATGGCGCCGCCGGCCAGCCACATCGTAAAGCCGAATGGATTGTGGTCACGGCCACGCTTCACGCTGCCGCCCCCGCCACCAACTTCGCGAACGGGTGTGCGGCCGAACTCCGAACCACAGACCACGAGGGTATCTTTCCAGAGGCCGCGGCCTTTCAAATCCTTGATCACTGCGGCGAAGGCTTGGTCTGAGTTCTTCGCGTTTTGCTTGTGCGCCATGATGTCGCCGTGCGCGTCCCAGGGGTCGCCTTTGGCGTAATAGACCTGCGTCATACGCACGCCTTTTTCGGCGAGGCGGACGGCCATCAAGCAGCCACGAGCCGTGGAGCCTTCTCCATAGAGCTTGAGCGTGGCTTCGGATTCCTTACGGACGTCGAAAACTTCCGGAGCTTCCGTCTGCATGCGGTAGGCGGTTTCCATCGATTTCAAGACCGCTTCGATTTGCGGATCGGAGCCATCGCGTTCGCGGCGAAGGGCTTCCATTTTGTTCAGCAGGTCGATCTCGCGGCGTTGTTCCGGGAGTTCAAACTTCGGATTATTGACGTAGGAGATGAGCTTCTTGGGATCAAACGACTTCTCGACGACGATCTTCTTGTCAGTCTTGATCTCCTTACCGTCCTTGTCCTTCATCGGCATCTCCGCTTCCATGGGCGGCGCCTCATCGGGGTTTGTCTGAACCTTGTCCGAGATGAAGGTGCCCTGGTTGATGGCGGGAAGGAAGCCGTTGCCCCAGAGGGGCGGGCCCACGGTGGTGGGCATGTCGGGGCAGAGGACAACGTAGCCGGGGAGATTCTGGTTCTCCGTGCCAAGGCCATAAGTAAGCCAAGAACCAAGTGACGGGCGGCCCGCTTGGTTGGCACCGGTGTTCATCATTAAGCAGCTAGGCTCGTGGTTCGGGATCTCCGTGTAAACGGAGCGGACCCAGGCGATATCGTCCACGCAATCGGAAAGATGCGGCCAGAGTTCACTAACGTCCATGCCGCACTGGCCATACTTCTTGAACGTGAAGGGGCTCTTCATCAGAGCGCCGGTCTTGCGTTCGGTTTTCACTTCACCGCCGGGAAGGGGCTGGCCGTCGTACTTTTCCAGCATCGGCTTCGGATCGAAAGCGTCGATGGTGGAGAGGCCGCCATTCATGAAGAGGAAGATGACGCGCTTGACGCGCTGCGGGTGATCGAGCTTGGGAGTGACGATGCTGCCATCTGGCGCGGCGAGCGCTCCAGCGGCGGCGAGCGAGTTGTTCAACATGCCGGCGAAAGCCGCCATGCCGAAGCCATTTCCCATGCGGCGAAGGGCTTCGCGGCGAGTGGAGGGGTTGGACGATCGATGCGACATGTTTCTGGTTTCCTCTTAGTTAATGAACAAGAACTCGCTCGAACTGAGCAGCACCTTGGCGTAGCGGCCCCAGACGGTGGGTTCGTACTTGACTTCGTCGGCGCCTCGGCCGCCGGGACCACGCCCCCCCATCATGCCGGGCATTCCGCCCATCATGCCCATTCCCATGGGGAAGCCTGCGGGCGGAGCGGCTTCCGAGCCCGCACCGGCATCGCCAGCGGGCATGTCGGCCGGCATATCTGCGGCAGGCTTTTCGTCGCCTTCTTTGCCTTCCTTCGGCATCTCGGCTTTGCTGAGCAGGCCACCAGCGGGAGCCCCACCTTTAAGAGAATCCGTCCCCTTGGGGCCATCCGGCTTCGGACCATCGGCGGAGGGTTTGCCGCCGGGGCCTCCCATTCCTTCCGGCCGGCCACGGCGTCCGCCAGCCGGGGCTTTCTTAGCTTCTTCTTCGGCCTTCTTTTTGCGCTCTTCGTAAGAAAGCTCCGGTTCGGACTTGATGTATTCAAGACCGAGGGCGATTTCCTTTTCCAGTGGATCGCGAGCGTAGGCGAGTTGGTACATCTTCTTGATGCGGGCGCGGTTGTCGGCTTCCGTCGCAACACGCTTGGCCAACTCTTCCGCCTGGATTTGCATGAAGTCGCTGTTCAACAAGAAGAGACGCTGCTGGGGAACTGTAGTAGTGAAACGCTTCTCAGCGCTGATCGAGGGGCTGGGGAAGTCGAAGAGCTGGAGGTATTCGTCCAGCTTGTAGCGGCTAACCTTGCCGTATACGGTGCGACGGTTGAAGCTGGGCTTCAAGTCCACCGACGGGCCGCCAATGCCTTTATCGAGGAGGCCAGAAACTTGTAGGACACTGTCGCGGACCTGTTCGGCGTCCATGCGCTTCTTGTCGAAGCGCCAGTAGAGGCGGTTGCCGGAGTCCTTGGCGAGATTCGTGGCATCGTTATCGCTCGAGAGCTGGTAGACGCTGGAGAGCATGATCTCGCGGTGCAACTTCTTGATAGACATGCCATTGGAGGCGAAGGTCGCGGCAAGATATTCCAGTAGTTCCGGGTTGGTGGGGCGTTCGCCAGTGACACCGAAGTTGGACGGCGTGTCGACGAGGCCCGTGCCGAAGTGGGCTTTCCAAATGCGGTTCACGATGACGCGGGTGGAGATAGGTTGTTCCAGGATCGCTTCGGCCAGTTCCAGGCGGCCACTGCCTTTGGAGAAGCGCTTGGGTGTGTCGGTCTTGCTGAGAACGCTCAGGAAGCCACGAGGCACTTCGGGGCCGAGGTTGAAGGGGTCGCCGCGATGGTTGAGCGGGAGGTCGGAGAACTTGTCGTTCTCCTTAATGCCATGCAGATAAGGATAGTAGGGTTCCAGCTTCTTGCGGGCTTCGTCGATGTCCTTGCGGATGGCCGCGATTTGCGCTTGCGATTCGGAGCCGACTCGGGACTCGAGTCCCCAGCCGCGAAATGTGAGAACGCCAGGCTTCATATTGCGGAAGCCGCCTTCCATCATGGCGTTGGGATCGTCGTTATCGGAAAGCTCGCGCTGGAAGACTTCCGTCCAGAAGTTGGTGCGCTCCTCGGTCATCGATTTCAATTGCAGGCCGCAACCGGGGCAGAAGTCGTCGTTGGTTACGAAATTGGAAGGCTTGTTGGTGCGCTTCTTCGGCTTGGTGCCTTCAAGCGCTTTGTCGCGAATGACTTTATTTTCTTCGTCGAGTTCATTGCGTTCGAGGAGGACGCTCAGGACTTGTTCCTGGAACGTGGCGGCAAGCTTCTTTGCTTCTTGCGGAGTGCCACCCTTCTTCATCATGGCCTGCCAGGGTTCCTTGAACTTGTACTTGTTGGTGGTGCGGCCCATGTAGCGAATCCAGCGGTCTAGCACTTCGTAGTCGAGCTTACGGGTTTCGACGACGGTGGCTTTGTCTTTTTTCTGTTTGCCTTCGACTTCGTAAACGCCTTCCAGGTAATTAGCGGTTTGGAAGGCGAGTGATTGGCCAAGAGACTTGCTGAGATTCTGCTGAATCTCGCCCATGATCTTGTTCTTCTGATCAATCTGCTCTTCGATCTTGCGGAACTCGTCGACGACGCTCTTGGGCGCGAGCGGGTATTCCTCGTAAGTTACGTTGGCGAAGATGCCGGCGATTGCGTAGTAGTCGCTCTGCGGAATGGGATCGTACTTGTGATCATGGCAGCGGGCGCAAGCGACGGTGACGCCTAGGAAGCCGCGCGTGATGACATCGACACGGTCATGGCGCTCGTCGGCGCGGGTGACTTCGGTGGAGCCGTTGTCGTAATACCAGGGGCCGAGGCCGATGAAACCGGTGCCGGCCAGAGTCTTGTGCTTAAGCTTGGGATCGACTAGATCGCCGGCGAGCTGGGCTTTCACGAAGAGGTCGTAGGGCATGTCGTCGTTGAAGGCATTGACGACCCAGTCGCGGTAAACGTAGGCGTTGGGATAGGGGTTGTAGCCGCGGCGCATTGGGTCGAGACTGCGATAGTCGTCTTCGGCATAGCGCGCGACATCGAGCCAATGGCGGCCCCAGCGCTCGCCATAATGCGGCGAAGCGAGCAGCTTGTCGACGATCTTCTCAAAAGCAGCGGGTGAGGTGTCCTTCACAAAGGCCTGGACTTCGTCGTAGGTGGGCGGCAGGCCGGTGAGATCGAGGTAAGCGCGGCGGATGAGGTCGGATTTAGAAGCGAACTTGACGGGCTTCAACGATTCTTTTTCCAGCTTCGCGAGGACGAATTTGTCGATTTCCGTCTTGGTCCACTTCGCATCCTTCACGGAAGGCGTGGCCGGCTTGGCGAGCGGCAGGAAGCTCCAGAATTTTCTCTGCTCGGGATGGATGACGAACTTGCCGTCGTTCTTGGCGTTGACGGGAGCGGCGGTCTTGGGCCAAATGGCGCCCGCCTTGACCCACTCGGTGAGAACGTCGATTTCCGCCTGCTTCAACTTCTGCCCCATGGGCATACGGAATTTAGGATCGGGATCGGCGTGCGAGATGGCGGCGATGAGCGCGCTCTTGGCGGGATCGCCCGCTACAACAGCGGGGCCATGCTTGGCGCCGCCTTTGATCATCGCCTCGGCGCTATCCAACCGCAGTCCCCCCATAGCGGTGTTGGTGTGACACGCGAAGCAATTATTCGCCAGGATGGGGCGAACTTTGTTTTCAAAATACTCTGGGCTGTTGGCAGGCTGACCTTGGCCAAAAGCGGCTGCAACGAATAGAACGAGCAACAAAGCGGCAGGCATACACCACGTTTCTTCCTCTAGGGTTGACGGGCCTAGATTCTCTTATCGTATTTGCTTTTGAGACGGGAAAACAGGTGGCTGACTGGGCCGGGATGGGATCTGGAACGAGCCAAATCGTATCTTACGGTTATATCGTTTTCATTTTGGGCTGTCAACGCTTCCACTAAACTGTGCCCTGCAAGCTCCCAGGAAGTCGCTATGCCCCAGCGTCGTTCCCCTGATAAAATCGCGAACGCATGAAGAACTCCCGCCGCCAAGTGCTCATCGGCATCGCCGGAGCCTCCGCGCTTGCCGCAAACGAGCGACCGCACGAGGACCAACACCAGCACCACTTCCAGGCCTCCTCGAGTCCTGCCACTGCCTACAGCCCTAAGGTATTCAACGCCAACGAACTTGCCACCGTCGGCGCCTTGGCAGAGACCATAATCCCCCGCACCAAGACTCCAGGGGCTCTGGACGCCAAGGTCCACGAAATCATCGACGAATCGATCTCCACTAACAAAAGCGCCCAAACTCTATGGCGCAAAGGCCTCGCCGAAGTCGACAGTCTCTCCAAGAAGTTATACAAGAAGCCTTATAGTGCCCTTGAAGCGGGGGACCAGGCCGCCGTCATGACCGAACTCGCCGCCAGGAGCAAATTCTTCGAAGTTCTCAAGAACGCCACGGTGGACGCCTATTACTCCACCAAGGAAGGCCTCATGACCGAACTCGGCTGGAACGCCGCCATCCCGTTGCCAGAGTTCAAGGGCTGCACGCACCCGGAGCACCAGAGCTAATGCAAATCAAAACCAGCCCCAAAGTCTATGACGTAGTAGTGGTCGGCTCCGGCGCGGCAGGCGGTATGGCCGCCTGGAACCTCACCCGCCAGGGCGTTGAGGTCCTCGTCCTCGACGCCGGCACAAAGTTTAACAAAGCCACCTTTTGGTCTCACGTCCGCCCCTGGGAAGCCCGCGACCGCCGCCGCAAAGGCCAGTCGCCTCCTCAATTTCTCCTCTCAAAAGACGAACAACCCTTCCTCAACGCCACCAAGGACCAGGACTTCGACCTCTGGCGCGTCTGGGGCCGCGGTGGCAAAACCAACATCTGGGGCCGCGTCAGTCTTCGCTACGCGGAAGCCAATCTCCAAGAGCCCGCCCTCGACGGCCACGAAATCCCCTGGCCAATCCACTACTCCGACATCGCCCCCTACTACGACAAAGTCGAGCAATGGATCGGCGTTTGCGGCGGCAGTGACAACTCGGAATTCCTCCCCGGCTCCAAGAATCATCTCCCGGCCCCCGCCCTTCGCTGCGGCGAGCACCTGCTTCGCCGCGCCGCCAAAAACGTCGGCGTCAACATCACCAATGGCCGCCGCGCCGTGCTGACCAAGGAACATAACGGCAAAGCCCCCTGTCACTATTGCGGAGCTTGCGGCAAAGGCTGCGATATCGGAGCTTTCTTCAACTCCACCGACTACCTCCTCGAGCCCGCCATGAATACCGGCAAACTCGAGATCCGCGACAACTCCGTCGTCTCCCACGTCACCGTCGGCGATAACGGACAAGCAGACGGCGTCCACTACTTCGACCGTAAAACCGGCGAAGCCCACACCGTGAAAGCCCGCGTCGTCGTCATGGCCGCCAGTTGCGTCGACTCCACGCGCATCCTCCTCAACTCAAAGTCGAGCAAGCACCCCAACGGCATCGCCAACTCCAACGACGTCATCGGCCGCTACCTCTGCGAACAGGTCCGCTTCCACATCTACGGCTTTGTGCCCGAACTGATGGGCAAGAAAACCCAGAACGACGACGGCATCGGCGGCGAGCACATCTACATGCCCCGCTGGCGCGGACAATCGAAATCCCGCAAGTATCTCCGCGGCTACGGGAGCCAGTTCTGGAACACCGGCGCGCAACAAAACGCCACCTACGCCAAGTCCCTTCCTGGCTTTGGCGCGGGCTTCAAGGAAAACGTTCGCCGCCACTACCCCGCTCTCGTCGCGATGCACCCTTACGGCGAAGTGCTCCCATACGCAGACAACCGCATCACCCTCCACAAATCCCAAAAGGACAAGTGGGGCATTCCGGTACCGGTCATCGACTACAAAATCAAGGAAAACGAGCGCAACATGATCGAGGACATGTACGACACCGCCCTCGAGATCATGACCGCCGCCAAGGCCGAGATCCTTCCTTACCAGCGCGGCTGGATCGACAAGCTTGGTTCCGCCATCCACGAACACGGCACCTGCCGCATGGGCGCCGACCCCAAACGCAGCGCCCTCAATCAATACAACCAAGCCCATGAGGTGAAGAACCTCTTCGTCGTCGACGGCTCCAGCTTCACCACCGCCAGCGAGAAGAACCCCACGCTCACCATCCTCGCCCTCTCCTGGCGCGCCACGGATTATTTGGCCCAAGAACTCCAAAAACGAAACCTCTAGTAGCTTTTTCCTACTAGATTCCCCATATTCCGGGATGCCGGGGCTTGCGCTCATCGCGAAAAGATGGGTTCAATGCCCCGGCTCCCTCGTTGGATCGCCATTGCAGTGGCAACACTTGCTGGCTTCTCCGCTTGTTCAAAAAAATCCCCGCTCCCCCCCGCCCAATCTGGCCAGCCCCCCGTCGTCGCCGTCGTCCCTGCCTCACGCCAGACTCTTGACAACACTGTAAAGCTCGTCGCTGAATTCCGCCCCTACCGCGAGATCGACATTATGGCCAAAGTCTCCGGCTACGTGAAATCCATTCACGTCGACATAGGCGACCGCGTCCAAGCCGGCCAAGTCCTCGCCACGCTCGAGATCCCCGAGATGGCCGACGACCTCAACCGCGCCGAAGCCTCCATCAATCGTTCCACTGCCGAAACCCAGCGCGCTCGCGAAGAAGTCCGCCGCGCCGAAAGCGCCGCCGAAATGACGAAACTGAATTTCGACAGGCTCTCCAATGTAGCCAAGGCCCGTCCCGGTCTGGTCGCCCAACAGGAAATCGACACCGCCCGCGCCCGCGCCCTCGAAGCCTCCGCGCAAGTCGCCGCCGCGCGCTCCGGCCTAGTCGCCGCGGAAGAATCCGTCCGTGTCAATCGCGCCGACGAGTCCCGCGTCAAAACGATGTTCGCCTACACCAAAGTCACCGCCCCCTTTCCTGGCGTCGTCGTCCGCCGCTTCGCCGATCTCGGCGCCATGGTCCAAGCCGGCACCAGTTCTCAAACCAACGTTCTTCCCGTCGTGCGCCTTGCCCAGGACAATATGCTTCGCCTGCAATTGCCCATTCCGGAATCAAACGTCCCCCGCGTCAAAGTCGGCTTCCCCGTCAGCGTACATGTCCCTACCCTCGACATGACTATCCCCGGCAAAATTGCCCGCTACAGCGGCCAACTCGTTCTAGCCACCCGCACCATGCTTGCCGAAGTCGACATCCCGAACGGCGACCTCAAGATCAAGCCTGGCATGTTCGCGGAAGTCATCTTCAGCTTCGACGCCCGCGTCGACGCACTTACCGTCCCGCTACTTGCCTTCGATGGCAACGGCGAAAACCGCAAGGCCATGATTGTCACCCCCGCCGGACTCATTGAAGAACGCAACATCGGAACCGGTATTGAAAGCTCGGATCTCGTCGAAATCCTCGCCGGCGCTCAGGAGGGAGACAAGTTTGTCATCGGCAATCGCGCCCAACTCCGCCCCGGCATGAAGGTCACCCCGCGCATCTCCACCTCATTCGGCAAGGGGCAGTAAGTATGTCCCGCTTCGCCATCAAATTCCCCTACTTCATCGTCGTCCTCTGCCTGATGCTTGTTGTTCTCGGTGGCGCGGCCCTCGTCCGCATGCCCGTCGACCTTTTTCCGCCCATCAACATACCCGTCGTCGTCGTCGCCACCTTCTACAACGGCATGCCGGCGGAACAAATCGAAAACAACATTACCGCCCGCTACGAACGCTTTTTCACGCTTGCCTCCAACATCGACCACATCGAGTCCCGCTCCCTCACCGGCGTCAGCATCATCAAAGTCTTCTTCCAAACCGGCACCGACCCCGACATCGCCGCCAGCGTCATCTCGAATCTCGCCATGGCGAACCTCCGCCGCCTCCCCCAAGGAACCCTTCCGCCCATCGTCCTTAAATTCGCCGCCTCTTCACTTCCCGTGGCCCTCGTCAGCTTCAAAGCCCCCAGCATGTCGGAATCCCAGGTTCGCGACCTCGCGCAATACGTAGTCCGCAGCCAACTCGCCAGCGTCCCCGGCTCCAGCATCCCGCAACCCTTCGGTGGCCCCGAGCGCCGCATTATGGTCTACGCCGATCCCAATCGCCTCGAGGGCTATCAGATGTCCTTGATGGATCTGGTCCGCGGCATCAACGATGCCAACCTCATCCTCCCCGCAGGCACAGTAAAAATGGGTCCCTTCGACTACAGCATCCTGTCGAACTCCCAACTCGACAATCTCCCCGAAATCACCAATCTCCCCATCAAGGTCAACGCGGGCTCCGTCGTGCGAGTCGGGGACGTCGGTACGCCCACGGATTCCGCTGCCATCCAAACCAACATCGTCCGCGTGGACGGCACACGCTCCGTATACCTCCCCATCCTCAAACAAGGCGGTGATTCCAACACCATCGCCGTCGTCGACGGAATCCGTGACGGCCTCACCAAACTCTTTGATGTACCTAAGGACCTCATCACCCAAGTCGTCTTCGACCAATCCGTCTTCGTCAAGACCGCCATCGAGACCCTCGTCCACGAAGGTGCCATCGGGCTCTTCCTTACCTCCGCGATGATCCTTGTATTCCTCGGCAGCTTCCGCGCCACCATCGCCGTCTTCTTCTCCATCCCCATCTCCGTCCTTGCCACCTTCATGGCCCTCCAATGGTTCGGCGGCAGTGTCAACACCATGGTTCTCGGCGGCCTCGCGCTCGCCTTCTCCCGCCTGATCGATAACTCCGTCGTCGTTCTCGAAAACATCTACCGCCGAATGGAATTGGGCGAAGACCCCGCTACCGCCTCTGAACTCGGCGGCAAAGAAGTCGCTCTCCCCGTGCTCGCCGCCACGCTCACCACCGCCATCGTCTTCTTCCCCGTCACCTTCCTCTACGGCGTCTCGAAGTTCCTCTTCACCGCACTGGCGGTCGCAGTTGTCCTCTCCTTATTCGCCTCATACTTTGTTGCCCTTACAGTCGTTCCACTTTTCTGCGCACGGTTCATCACGCACGCCGGCCACGACCCCAACTCAGAGCACCCACAGAACCTCGGCGCCCGCTTCAACCATTGGTTCAACAGTCGATTTGCAAATTTCCTCGCAGGCTATGGCCGCCTCGCGGATGCAAGCCTTCGCCGCCCCTGGCTCACCCTAGGCGGTGGCCTCACCCTCTGCGCCATCACCTTCGTTCTTTACCCAGGCCTCGACACTGCCTTCTTCCCACGCACCGACGCCGGCCAGTTCATGATGAACGTCAAAGCCCCCGCCGGCACGCGCATCGAGATCACCAACCGTCTCTTCGAGCGCATCGAGGAAATCGTCCGCGAAATCGTCCCCAAAGAAGAACTCGACCTCATCGTTTCGAACATCGGCGTCTACCCGGACATCGCCGCCATTTACACGCCCAACAGCGCGCCCCACACCGGCTTCACCCAGGTCGGCCTCAAGCAAGGTCACCTCGGCAGCAGCTATGACTACATGGACCGGGTCCGCGCCCGCCTCGAAGCGGAAATGCCCGAGCTCCAAGTCTTTTTCCAAAGCGGCGGCCTCGTTGATTCCGTGGTCAACATGGGCGTAGCCGCGCCCATCGACGTCCAAGTCAGCGGCAGTAATCTTAAGTCCGCTTACGCTGTCGCCAGCGGTCTTTCGGATCGCATACGCGCTCTCCCCGAAGTATCGAGTTCCTTCATCCCCCAAGACCTCGACTACCCCACACTCCGTCTCCAGATCGATCGCACCCGCGCCGCCGAACTCGGCCTCTCCCAACGCGAGGTCGTCCAAAACGTCATCACCGCGCTCAGTTCCAACCAAATGATCGCCCCTAGCTTCTGGGTCGATCCAAAATCCGGCCGCGACTACTTCCTCACCGTTCAGTACTCCGACCAGCAAATCAAAAACATCACGGACCTCAAAGCAATCACTCTACGCGGGCCCGGCAGCCCGCTCCCCGCGCGCCTGGACGCGATCTCGACTATCGAACCCATCAAGACTCCCACGAGCGTCGACCACTATCAGATCCGCCGCATTTTCGACATCCTCGTGCAAACGAAATCCGAAGACGTCTCCCGCACTGCCGCCGCCGTCGACAAACTCATCTCCGAGATGCGCCTCCCCGAAGGCATCCGCATCGATCTCCGCGGCTCCGTTCAAGCCATGCGTCAAAGCTTCAAGAGCTTCTTCCTCGGTCTCTTACTCGCCACAGTTCTTCTCTACCTTGTCCTCGTGGCCCAGTTCGCAAGTTTCAAGGATCCCCTCATCATCTTGCTCGCCGTCCCACCCGGCCTTGCCGGCGTTCTCATCACGCTCCGCTCCACCGGCACCAGCCTCAACGTTATGTCCCTGATGGGCATAGTCATGCTCGTCGGCATCGCCGTCTCCAACAGCATCCTCATTGTCGAGTTCACACGTCACTTGCGCACCGAAGGGATGGCCCTTGCCGCAGCCGTATCGAAGGCCGCCCAAGTCCGCCTACGCCCCGTCATCATGACCTCGCTCGCCACCATCATCGGCCTTTTGCCAATGGCCCTGAAACTCGGCGAAGGCAGCGAAGCTTACGCGCCACTCGCTCGCGCCCTCCTGGGCGGCCTCGCCGTATCTGTCGTCTTCACCGTCTTCCTCGTCCCCGCCGCTTATCTTCTGGTCCACCGCGGCAGTGACAAAAAGGAGGCCAACGCATGAAACTGCCTACCCTGCTCGCCATCTCCACCGCCCTCTTTGCGCAAACCGCAACCCTGAAACTCACGCTCGAAGAAGCCCGTGAGTTAGCGTTGCGCAATCACCCGAATCTCCAGGCGCTCAGCTATCAGGCGCAAGCCGCCGAACAAATCCCCGGCCAACTCCGCTCCGCTCTAGCGCCCCAACTCTCGAGCAGCAGCGTCGCCTCCGCCGCCGACGCCAATACCCGCATGGCCATCTCCGGCCTCAACAGCCCTTTGCTCTTCTCCCGCGCCGCCACGGGCTTGCAACTTTCCCAAAACCTCTACGATTTCAATCGCACCAGCCTCCAAGCCGAAGCCGCCGGCCTCCGCGCCTCCGGTCAGCGCCAAGCCATCCGTACCGGCCGTCTTGAAGTCCTCATGGCCGTTGACCGCGCCTTCTACATGACCCTCCGCTCGCGCCAACTTGTTCTCGTCGCCGAGCAAACCGTCAAAGCCCGCCAACTCATCGTCGACCAAGTCGAAGCCCTCGCCCAGAGCCAGCTCCGCTCCACCCTCGACGTCTCCTTCGCCAAGGTCAACCTCGCCGACGCTCAACTCCTCGCCACGCGCGCCAAGAACGAACTCGACGCCTCCGAAGCCGATCTCGCCGTCTCCCTAGGCCTTCGCGAGCAACCCAACTTCGACCTCAGCGATCGCCCCCTCAACGAAATCCTCCCCAACGATGTCGAAGACCTCGTCGCCAAAGCCATCGCCGATCGTCCCGAACTCAAGCAACTCGCCCTTGAACTTGAAGCGAACCAAGCTCAACTCAAAAGCGAAAAACTCCTCAACAAACCTACAGTCACTCTGAACGGCTCCGTCGGCATTATTCCAGTCTCACAAAACAACTTCCCCCACACCTTCAGCGCTGCCGGCCTTACAGTCACCATCCCCATCCTCAACGGAAAACTTTTCGAGCAACGCCAGGCTGAGACTTCCCTACGCGCCCGCGCCATCGAAAAAGCCAGGCAACACCGCGAAAACCAAATCGCCCGTGACGTCCGCACCGCTTACCTCAACGCCCGCACCGCCTATGAACGCCTCAAGCTCACCGGCGACTTGCTCACGCAATCCCGTCTGGCCTTCGACCTTGCCCAAACCAGATACGACCTCGGCCTCAGCACCATCGTCGAACTCTCCACTGCCCAGCTAAACCAAACAGCCGCTGAAGTCGCCAATACCTCCGCGCGCTACGACTACCAAATCCTCCGCTCCGTCCTGAAATACCAACTGGGCGAGAACCCCCTCTAACGATGTCGAAGCTCTTGCGCATGCTCGGCCTGAAAAAGTCTGACGAGCCTATCCCCATCGTCAGCATCCTCGACCAACCTCATTGGCAAAAGATCCTCGCCCGCGCAGCCGAATCCATCAAGGCTCCTCTAGCCGAACACGCCCCCACTGACGGCTACTACGTCCTCGCCAAGCACGAGCAGCAAGCTATCCCAGCCAACACTCCAGTTCATGTCGCGGTGGTCGACTTCCCACTGACGGCTCCCGAGATCGCCCTCCAACGCGCCATCCTGCACGTCAAGGCCTCCCGCCGACTTAGCGAATAATCCCGCGCCTCACCGCAAACAAGATCAACTCCGCCAGCCCGCGCAGCTTCAACTTACCCATCATGTTTCCCTTGTGCGTCTCTACCGTATAAGCGCTCAAGTTCAACTCCTGCGCAATCTCTTTCGAACTCCTCCCCTCCGCCAGCATCTGCAAAATCTCCCGCTCCCGCGCCGTCAAAGTCTCATATGGATCCACTTGCTCGGAATCCCGCCGCCCATGCAAATAGTCCTCAATCAACAACCGCGACACCTCGGGGCTGAAGTAAGCCTTCCCCTGCGCCACCGCATCCAACGCCAACATCAACTCCGTCTCCGCGGAATCCTTCAGCAAATACCCCTTCGCCCCCGCTCGCAACGCCTGCAACACGTACCCCTCATCGTTATGCATACTCAGCACGATTACCGCCGGCCCGCCATTACTCTTCATCTGCCGCGTCGCTTCAATCCCATTCATCTGCGGCATCGTCACATCGATCAACACCACATCCGGCCGCAATTCCGTCGCCAGTCGCAAAGCCTCTCTGCCATCTCCAGCCTCGCCCACAACCTCAAAACCGCCATCGCGTTCCAACAAAGCCCGCAAGCCCTTACGCAAAATCACATGATCGTCCGCCAACAACACTCTTACGCTCATACCGGTATCTCCGCCACCACCACAGTACCCACGCCTTCTTGACTCTCTATTTCCATCTTTCCACCAAGCGACTGAACCCGCTCCCGCATTCCCAAGGTCCCCAGCCCCTTCGTCTTTACCGCATCGTAGCCCATGCCATTATCTTCGACGCTCACATTCAACGTATTGCCGATTCGCACTACCCGCACGGCAATCTCGCTAGCCTTCGCATGATCCTCCGCGTTCCGTAGCGCTTCCTGCACCACCCGGAATACACAGACACTCACCGTCTCGGGCAGTCCATCCAATCTTTCCGCCTCCACCCGGACCTTCATCTGCGTACGCCGCATCGCCTCCCGCGCCAGCCAATCCAGCGCCGGCCCCAATCCCAGATCGTCCAACATGGAAGGCCGCAACAACAAACTCATGTTGCGCACAGCTTGCAAACCCGATCCTGTCAACTCCAACGCTTCTTCCAATTGCGGCGTCCTCTCGCGCTTCAAGGCTCCCTCAATCGCCATCTTCGCCGCCCCCAAGTTTTGTGCCACACCATCGTGCAATTCCCGTGAGATCCTCTTCCGTTCTTCCTCTTGCGCCGTTACCAATCGCGCCTTTCCCAGTTCCACCTCCGCAAAGCGCAAAGCCGCTTGCCGCTCCAAACCTCGGATCTTCCAGAATGCAAACACCGACAAACTCGCCCCCAAAATCATGAGCACGGTCGCCTGCCGTGCGAAGCCACCTTTCAACTCCTCAAACAACGCCTGGATCTCCCGTGTGCTTGCTCCAAACTCCGATTCGTTCCACGTCCCTGCCTGATCCGCAAGCGCCAACAATGCCGTCCGCTGCGGAAACATCTGCGCCCGCAAGAAGGCAAAGCCCTCCTTCCGCCTCCGCTCCGCCGGCCAATCCAGCACGCTCTCCAGGCTCTTCCGGAACTCCCGGTACTCTTCTGCGATCCGGGCCTGCGATTCGGCATGCTCACGAATCGACTGCGTCTCCAAAAGCTTCTCTACTCTGGCCCCAATTCGCAACAACTCCGTGCGATGTCTCTCCGCTGCCGCCACGTCCGGATCCAATAAAAAATCGCGCGTATACGTCCCCGTCAACACAATGTCATTCCGCAATTCGTTCAGAGTCCGGTTGCGCTCTTCGAAACCCCGCCTCAGTTCTTCTCCTCTTTCGATCGCCTTCCCGATGTCTATTTGCACACGATAAACGCTGAAGCTAAACAGAGCTAACAAGCCACCCAAAGCTATAGCTAAGAACAATCTGCTATCCGGAAATCGCGAAATTACGGGCATTTTTTTGCAACTTTGATCCTATCCCCTCGCACCGTCTTCTATCCTGAAGACAAGTGCTGCATCGGCTCTCTCTCGTTCTTTTCTTCACCTTCGTCTCTGCCTCTTATAGCCTGACCTTGGAAGAAATCCTGCGCGAAGCCTCTACACGCCACCCTCTACTCGCGGTTGCCGAGGCGCGCATCCAAGCCGCCACCGGCAAGACCACCCAAGCCAACCTCCGCCCGAATCCCCTCTTCGTTTACCAAACCGAAGACTTCCGCTCCTGGCAATCCCCCGGCCATCGCTTTTGGCAGGACGCCGACCACTTTTTCTACCTACAACAAACCTTCGAAACTGCCTCCAAACGAGCTCGTCGCGTCGATGTTGCCCTTGCCAACGAAGAGCGCGCCAAGATCGAAGTAACCCTCCAGCGCCAGTTCATCCTGGCCCGCGTCCGCGCCGCCTATTGGGACGCCGTCGGCGCCGCCCAACGCGAAAAGCTTCTCGAAGAACGCCTCAAAGCCTTCGACGAAATCACCAACTATCACCGCATTCAAGTCCGGGAAGGCGCCATGGCCGAAGCCGATCTTATCCGCGTCGAACTGGAAGGAGAGAAACTTTCCCAACTCCTAACCGCCGCCCGCATCGAAGCCACCAAGCAAGCCATCCGCCTCTCACGCGAAATGGGCCGCTCCGATACAACCGCCTTTCCCCTCGACACGCCTCTCAACGCAAGCACCCCGCTTGCCACGCTGACACTAGAGCAAGCTCTCACCAACCGCGCCGAGGCCCAACTCGCCACCCAAGTCCACTTAGTCGCCCGCGCCCAAGCCACTCTTGAAAACGCTCTCGCCACGCCCAACGTCGACGGCGTAGCCGGCTACAAACGCTCCCGCACCTTCGATACCGTCATCTGGGGCGCCCAAGTCCAACTGCCCATCAACAACCGCAACCAAGGCAACATCGCCAGCGCCCAAGCGGAAGTTAGCGTCGCCGACAATGCCATCCGCTCCACCAAGGCCCTTCTCGAAGCCGAGCTCAAAGGCGCCCAAACCGAAGCCCAGCAGCGGCAATCCGCCCTCACACGACTCAGCACCCTCCGCGACCGCGCCCGCCAAAACGCCGAGATCGCCCAAGCCGCCTATCGCCTCGGCGGGGCCGATCTCCTACGTCTCCTCGACGCCCAACGTTCGCTATTAGACACCGAGCAGTATTACCTCGAAGCCTTGATTGCCTTCCACCAATCCCTGGCCCAACTCGATTCCGTAGCAGGAGTAACCCCTTAGATGCGCTATCTCATTCCTCTCGCCCTTCTCCTTAGCGCCTGCTCCAAAGACGCCCCATCACCCGCCGCCAACAACGCCTCCAAGCCCGCTGGCCTCGAAGTCTCCGCCACCGCCACCCGCAACGCCTCCATCGCCACCGCGATTGCCGAAGAAGTCCCCCTCGACTACACCCTCGAAGCTCCCGGCAAACTCACCTGGGACGAAGACTCCACCGTCTCCATCGGCGTCATCTCCACCGGCAAAATCGTCCAAGTCCTAAACCGCGTCGGCGACACCGTCACCAAAGGCCAGGTGCTCGCCCGCATGCACTCCCACGACGTGCACGACACTAAAGCCCTCCTCCGCCAGGCCCGCGCCGAACGCGACCGTGCCAGTGCCGCCCTCGAGTTCGCCAAGCGCAATGAAGACCGCACCCGCCGCCTCTTCGACCTCAAAGCCGTCTCCCAAGCCCAAGTCGAACAAGCCCGCAACGACCGCGCCACCGCGGAGGCCGCCGTCCGCAAGGCCAGCGCCGACGTGGACCGAGAGACGCAGCACCTAACGGAAATCCTCGAAATCTCCGCCGACGACGAGACCACGCCCAACCACAAGCACAACGAAGAAGAAGAACTCGTCCAAATCAAATCCACCGCCTCCGGTGTCATCGTCGATCGCAAGATCTCTCCCGGCGCCGTCGTTACTCTCGGCCAGGAAGCCTTTGTCGTCACGGACCCCAGCAGCCTCTGGGTTATTGCCAGCTTCCCGGAGTCTTCCCTCGCCCGCCTCAAAGTCGGCTTGCCACTCGAACTCGACGTCCGCGCCTTCCCCGGCCGCCGCTTCCCCGCCAAGATCACCCGTCTCGGGGAAACCCTGGACCCCGCCACCCGCACGCTGCAAGTCCGCGCAGAAGTCTCCGCCCAAGGGGTATTGAAGCCCGAGATGATCGCAACAGTCCGGCTGCGCGTCAACTCCGGCCGCGCCTTAGTAGTCCCCGAGTCCGCCCTCCAAAACATAGACGGCAAACCCACCGTCTTCATTGAAGAATCACCCGGCAATTTCAAAGCCCGCGAAGTCACCGCCCACGCCGAGAGCGGCCGCCTCATCATCGAAAGCGGCCTCAAAGCCGGAGACCGCGTCGCCACCGAAGGCAGCTATTTCCTCAAGGGCCAACTCATGAGCGAGGGCGCCCGCTAGCCACATGCTCACCGGCCTCACTCGCTTCGGTCTCGACAACCGCTGGCTCATCCTCGTCGCGCTCTTGCTCGTTCTCGGCGGCGGCACTTACGTAGCGCTTCGCCTCCCCGTCGACGCCTTCCCCGACCTCACAAACAACCAAGTAACCGTCATCACCGAAGCCGGCCCCCTCTCCCCTCCCGAAGTCGAAAGCCTAGTTACTTACCCCATCGAATCCGCCCTCATGGGCATCCCGAAGATGACCCAGCTTCGCTCCATCTCCAAGCTGGGCCTCTCCCTAGTCACCGTCGTCCTTGACGATTCCGTCGACCGCTACTTCGCCCGCCAACTCATCAACGAACGCCTCCGCGAAGTCCGCAGCCGCCTGCCCCAAGACGTGGAGCCTGTCCTCGGCCCCGTCGCCACGGCCTTCGGCGAAGTCTATCAGTACACCGTCGAATCTAAGACCCAAAGCCTTCTCGACACCAAGACGCTCCAGGATTGGGTCATACGCCCCCAACTCCGCACCGGTCCCGGCGTCAACGAAGTCAACTCTTGGGGCGGCTTCTCTCGTCAATACTCCATCGAAGTCGACCCCGCCGCCCTCACGCGCTACGGCATGGACCTCCACACCGTCGCCCAAGCCCTAGCCGCTAACAACGCCAACTTCGGCGGCGGCTTTATCGAACATCAGTCCGAGCAATACAACGTCATGGGCCTCGGGCGCTTCGCTTCGCCCACCGACATCGAGCGAGTCGTGCTCCTGGAACGCGGCGGCGTTCCTGTCCTCCTCCGTGATGTCGCCCAAGTCAAGATCGAAGGCGCCCCCCGCCAAGGCGCCATCCTCCGCGACACCCGCGAAACAGTCTGTGGCATGGCCATCATGCTGCGCGGCGAAAACTCCCGCGACGTTATCGCCGGGGTCAAGGAAAAACTCGCCAGCCTAAACCTCCCGGCCGGCGTCAAAGTCACTCCCTTCTACGACCAAAGCGAAGTCATCGACGTCACCGTCCAAACCGTCCAGCGCAATCTCCTCGAAGCGGGCCTTCTCGTTTCCGCCGTCCTCTTCTTCTTCCTGGGCGACCTCCGCGCCGCCTTAATCGTCGCCAGCGTTATCCCCTTCTCCATGTTGTTCGGCTTCATGGGTATGGCCTTCTTCGGCATCGGCGCCAACCTCATGAGCCTCGGCGCCATCGACTTCGGCATGATCGTCGACGGTGCCGTCGTCATGATGGAAAACATCGTCCGCCGTCTCCACCACGATCCAAAATCTCCGCGCCCACTCACCATCCGCCTCGCCGCCGAAGAAGTCAATAAACCCATCCTCTTCGGCGTCCTCATCATCATCGCCGTCTACCTACCCATCTTCTTTCTGGAAGACCTCGAAGGGCGCATGTTCCGTCCCATGGCGATCAGCGTTTGCGCCGCTCTCTTTGGCTCCCTGCTCCTAGCCCTCGCCGTAGTCCCCGTCCTTTCTAGCCTCTTCTTGAAGAAGCATGTCGAAGAAAGCGAACCCCGCTGGCTCCTCTGGCTCCAATCGAAATACCGCGCCGCCCTCGAAGTACTCACCAACCACCGCTGGCCCGCCCTCGCCTCCGCTTGCCTGGTCCTCGCCGGAGCCCTCGGCAGCCTCGCCTTCATCGGCACCGAGTTCATGCCCCGCCTCGACGAAGGTATGATCGTCATCCAAACCAAGAAGCTTCCCGGTATCAACGTGCCCCTTTCCGTCAGCGCCAGCCAGCAGGTCGAACGCATCCTCCTCAGCTTCCCGGAAGTCGCCCACGTCGTCACCAAACTCGGCCGCCCCGATGTCGCCACCGAGGCAATGGGCGTCTATGAAGCCGACATTTACCTCGAACTCAAGCCCGAAGTGAAGTGGATGCCCCCCGCCCAGAAGCAAGTCTTCATTGCCCGCATGGATGCCGCCTTGAAGGAAATGCCTGGCATGGAGTTCAATTTCACCCAGCCCATGGCCATGCGCCTCGACGAAACCATCTCCGGCGTAAAAGCCGACGTCGCTCTCAAAATTTTCGGAGAAGATACCGTCACTCTCGAACGCCTCGCCGCCTCCGCCGAAAAATCCCTCGCTCCCCTAAACGGCATCGCCGACCTCCAAACCGAAGTCATCACCGGCGTAGCCGAACTCCGTGTCGAACCCGACCGCGTCGCCATGTCCCGCTACGGCCTCAGCATCGACGACATCCAAACCGCCATCAACTCCACCTCCGGCGGCGTCCCCGTCAGTGAGTTCATCGAAGGCAATCGCCGCTACCCCATCGTCCTCCGCTTCCCCGCCCGCTATCGCGAAGACCTTTCCAAAATCGGCGACATCCTCCTCCGCGCCCCCGCCGGCGAACAAGTCCGCCTCGCTGACGTCACCCGCATCACGCCCTCCCGGGGCGCCGAAATCATCCAACGCGAAAACGGCCTGAAGCGCATCGTCGTCCAATTCAACGTCCGCGGCCGCGACCTAGGCAGCGTCGTCGCCGACGCCCAACAGACTCTGAGGTCCACCCTCCAACTCCCCCCCGGCTACAACCTCGATTGGGGTGGCCAATTCGAAAACCAGCAACGCGCCCCTCAGCGTCTGGCTCTCGTCCTCCCCCTCTCGCTCCTCCTCATTCTGAGCCTACTCTACGCCACCTTCCGCTCCCTCAAACAATCTCTGCTCATCCTCTCCGCCGTCCCCTTCTCCACCATCGGCGGCATCGCCATGCTCTGGCTTCGCGGCCTCAACCTCAACCTCTCCGCCTCTATCGGCTTCATCGCCCTCTTCGGCGTAGCGGTGTTAAACGGCATCGTCCTCGTCTCCACCATCAACCACCTCCGCGAACAGGAAGGCCACAACCTCAAGGACGCGGTGATCGAAGGCTCCGTCCAACGCCTCCGCCCCGTGCTCATGACGGCCCTCGTTGCCGCCTTCGGCTTCCTCCCCATGGCTTTCTCCACCATGCCCGGTTCGGAAATCCAACGCCCGCTGGCCTCCGTCGTCGTCGGCGGACTCGTCTCCGCCACCACGCTCACTCTCTTCCTAGTCCCGCTGCTCTACCCGCTCTTTACGGCTTCCTCACGAAATCCTGATCCAACAACTGCAGCCGCTCCACCTTCCCCTGCCCATTGATCGTAAAGGTCACCATCGCATCGCTTAACGCCGACGGCCCTTTCGCCTGAAACGTATCGTAGTGCCAATGCTCCATCGCCCCGCTGAATCGCGCCCATTCTATGTGCAGCTTCCCCTCCTTCAACAAAACCCGCGCCTCCCCATAAGCTGGCTCCTCATATGTCCCCACGTAAGAAGCCAAATCCAAACTCGGCCGAGTATCCTTCTTCCGCGACGCAATCTTCTCCCGCTTCTCTAAAGCCTCTTTCTCCTCGCTCTTCTTTTCCGCCGTCAACATATGCGCGTTCCAATCCCGCGTTTTCGGCAATTCCAAATACTCATCCAGCAGCGCATTCGTCAACGCCTCCGGCATCTGCGTCGAATTCAAATTCGCCAGCACGACAAAACCCAACTTCCTCCCCGGCGCCATCGTCACCAGGGCCCGAAACCCACTCAGTACACCCGCATGCATCACCAGCATTTCCCCCCGGTAATGATTAATGCTCCACCCCATCCCGTACGTCGTTTGCGTAAACTCCGGCTGCAATTCGCGCTGCGCCTCCGTCAACCGGTTAAACATATTCGGCAGATGCGTCTCCTGCAAATTCTTCGCACTCACCAGCCGCTTCCCGCTGTATTCCCCCAGCGCCATTTGCATGCGCAGCCATTCCGTCATGTCCGCCACGCTCGACGCAATGCAGCCCGCGCCCCCAATGTTGTCGTAATTCCCCCACTGGCTTGGAAGCGCTTTACCCTCCCGCTTCAAATGCGGCATCGCGCGATCAACTTTTCCGATCATCTCTGCATAAACCGTCGAAGAATCCTTCATCCCCAACGGCTCAAAAATCCGTTGTTGAATAAAGCGATCCCACCCCAAGCCGCTCGCCTTCCCCACAGCCTCGCCGGCCGTGGTGAACATAATGTTCTGATACTGATACTTCGTCCGGATCGGCTCCGTCGGCTTCGCGTACGCCATTCGCCGGATCAAATTCTCCCGGTCAAAACCGGTCCTTACCCACAACACATCGTGCCGCGGCAATCCGGTCCGATGGCTTACGATATCGCGCAAAGTCACGAGTGCATCTGCCTGCGCATCCTTCAACCGGAAGTAATCGACATGCTTCCGCACTGGATCGTCCCACTGCATCTTCCCCTCATCCACCAGCATCGCCATCGCGGTCGTAGTGAACGCCTTCGTCGTCGAAGCAATCTGAAATGTTGAATGAATCCCCAACGCTTCGGGCTTGCCCGCCTCGCGCACTCCATGCCCCGCCTGGTAGACGATCTGCCCATCGCGCACCACCGCCACCGCCGCCCCCGGCACGCTAAATGCCTTTCGAGCCTCTTCCACAATCTGCGCAACTCGCTCTTTGCTCGGCTCCGCCGCAACCAACACCCAAGCCAGCAAGATCAGAGCTATCGTCTTCATCCATCCATCGTAAATTAGCTCTTAGCGCCGATGGAAGAATACACCTTCACCGCCAACGTCTGGCTCTGGCAAGGCGAAGCCTCCTGGACCTTCCTCACCGTCCCCAAACGCATTGCCGCGGAAATCAAACAGTCGCTCCCCGAGAAGAAACGCAAAGCCTTCGGCACCGTGAGACTCACCGCCCAGATCAACCACACCCGCTGGCAAACCAGCCTCTTCCCTGACAAGAAATCCGGTGCCTACGTCCTCCCTCTAAAAGCCGCCATCCGCCAAAAAGAACAAATCCACGAAGGCATGCCGCTTGAGGTAGTCCTCACCATCGGTCCAACTTAGCAATGCTGCCTAGATGCATCGTGTTCCATCTCGGCAGAATCACCAAACGATTTTCCCAGTCTTCGGCTTCCGTAACCGCCCCCCCATCACAAGTTCTTCAACCGCTACTCCAATAGGCAGTTCTTGCGAAATCAGAAAAACTCCTGGACTGAACTTTTCAGCGACAAATTCGCGAAAGTGCTTTGGCATTGTTCCTAAGTCTTGAGTGACCAACACCCGGCCCTCTGCGGCGGCTAGGGCCAGCACTTCCGAATCGGGTAGTCCATCGAGCGCCGCCTCCTGTGCGCTACAGATGTCGATCGCGGGCTCTCGCCGTTTCACGCCTTTCACAATCGGAAAGCGCAAATCAATGTCCGCCTGAAAGCGAATCTTCATCTCCGCCCAAGTGAAGAACTTTGACGTGCTCTAGCAAATCGCTCCGCCAATTCAGGATTGAGAGGAATGGCCTTTCGCTCGAGTTCCGCCCACTTTTCTCCCTGCCGCACCAGATACGCGTCTACCTCTTCCCTGTTGTCCAAGTAGAAGCTGATTGCTCCATAGACCTGCTGCAAACTCAGGCGAGGGTAGTACTCCAGAATTGTTTCCGGCGAAACCCCTTCGAGAAAGTCATGCTCAATCGCATCCAAGCTAATCTTGGTCCCCACCACGTAGTACACGTCGTTGCGCATTTCAATGTGTTTCACGCCTCTGCCTCTGACCTCAAATTATAGGTCTCAGCGCCCCCAACCACTGATCTCCACCCAAGCCCCCCACAACAACGCCACAATGAAGGCCACACCCCAAAGCAACGTCACCTTCGCGCCTCCCCAGTCCCGATACCCCTGCGCAAATCCGCTCCGCCCCGCCTCAATCACCGGCCACCGCCAGAACGCCGCGATTTCCTTACAAGCAAAGGAAGCCGCCCCCCAATCCTTATACGGCCCTCGCAAATTCACCCATCGCCCATCCTGCAACTCCACCGCCGCATAGTAGTTATCGACGATATTGTTTCTTCCCTCGGATTCTCTCAAGTGCCTCGGGAACAAATGCTTCACCTCCTCCTTCCGGTGCTCCTCCGCCCGCGCCCCCGTCGGCATCGGCCCCGGCGCCACCCGAAACCCTTGGTTATCCACACGCACATCAAATCGCCCCCAGACCATCACGGCGCACCCATACGCCAACATCCCCAACAAAGGCGTACCCGCCAACAGTTCCTTCTTTGATTCCGTGCAAGCATACAACCCCGCTAGCGACATCGCCATCGGGATCAACATCAGATACCGCGCCTTGGCTCCCACCCAATAGCGCTGCTCATGAATGCCGGGTCCATTCACGCCGCCTTTAACTCCTTCCCTAACAGCCTTGCAATCCGCTCCCCGTACCCGCGCGCCTCCTCCAAAGTCAAAAACCCGCTCACCAACTTGTTCCGCTTCCCATTCGAACGCGCAATCCCAGCCTCATAGCGCGGCGCATCCGCCGTGTTCTTCTTCCGCCGCTCCGTCTCGCCATAAAACACATGCGCAATCTCCTCCACCCGCACGTCACCGCTCTTCTTGCAGTAAACCGGCACAAAGCGCCAACGCAGCCGTTCCCCCTCCCGCCAAATCTCCGTCCGGTTAAAGCAGGCCATCGAGATTGGATACAAAATCACGCCCACCATGATCGCCGCCGCCACCCAGCCACTGGCGATATACAAAAACCCACCGAAGAAAACAATCACACCCAGGAACAAAGGCCACCGCATCTTCGGCTCCAGCCACTCATGCACAATCATCTTGTCTCCATTAGATAAGCCCATCCCAAACACAAGGGAAACAGGGCAATCCAAGCCACCGTCACCCAAATCTCACGCCGCTCCACTTCCCCCGGCTTGCTGCGATTCCGCGGCCCCACCGCAAACCCATCCCCCCACAGCAGTGCGATTTCCGCGCACGCATTCTCCGCGCTCCGCCAATCGAAATACGGCCCCCTCAGTTCCACCTGCCGTCCATCCTGCAACCGGACGCACGCATAGTAGTGATCGCGATACGCATTCTTGCCTACGCTCTCCTTCAAGTACCACGGGAACAATGCGGTCACTTCGCTCTTCAGATGCGCCCCACTCGCCGCGCCCGTCGGCAGCGGACCCGGCGTATACCGGAAACCCTCCCGGTCGATTACCCACTCCGTCCCGCCCAAAGCCGCGATCCCCATGGCGTACCAGAGAAAAAAGAATACCGGCGTCCACGCCAGCGCGCTGCCTTCCCGCTGCAAGACCAAAGCATAGGGCCAGGCCAGCAGCAGCGCCGGCGCCGCCAGCAATGCCGCCCGCCCTCCGCCCAGCACCCAGGGCCTCTTCTCGCGTATCAATTCAAACTCTCTGCCATATAGAGCACATACCCAATTGCCGCCAGCGCCACTACCACCACGGCCACAACCAGCCTCCATTGATTCCTGATTTCCACGGGCCCGCGCATAGTGAGCCTGCGTACCGCTTTCTTACCCGTTGCCTTCGCAAGTACTTCCGCGCAATTCTCCGCCTGCTTTAGCTCATCCTCCCCCTTGATTGCCTGCATTACCTTTCCGTTCTTCCGCACCACTCCCACCGAATACTGCGTGATGTAAGTCTTCTTCCCCTGCGGCGTCACGCCATACGCCCACTCCACCACGTCTTCCACCATCACTTTCCGCATCCTTCGGATCGGCAGCGGCCCATCCCACCATCGAATCTTCTCCCCGTCCACCCGCACAAACGTATCGTTAAAGCACTGCGCCGCGATCGGATACGCCACCACTATCCCCAGCAGCGCACCTACTTCCCATCCGCCAATAATCGCCGGCATCACGGTAAACACCAACATCAACCCTAAAAACCACTTCCAGCGATCATTCTTCGGCCGCCATTCATGCACCGCCACCACCACCCCATCCGCCTTTCTTTCGAAACGAATCATCCTCTAGGGCCCCCTATGTTAGCTTGAGAAAAACCCATGAGCGCGACCCGCGAAAAAGCCCAACTCATGTCGGCCTCCGAAATGGATCGTACCCTCGTCCGGCTGGCCCACGAAATCCTCGAAAAATCCGAAGACCTCTCGCGCCTCGCCTTTATCGGCGTGCGCCGCCGCGGCGTCCCCATCGCGCAGCGCCTTGCGAAGAAAATCTCTGATCTCGAAAAGCTGGAAATTCCCGTCGGCATCCTGGACATCAACCTTTATCGCGACGACCTCTCCACAGTCGGCGCCAAGCCCGTTCTCAACGCAACCGAGATCAACTTCGACATCACCGGTAAGGACATCATACTCACCGACGACGTCCTTTACACCGGCCGCACCGTACGCTCCGCCCTCGACGCCTTGTTCGACCATGGCCGCCCCGCACGCGTCCAACTCCTCTGCCTCATTGATCGCGGCCATCGCGAACTCCCCATCGAGGCCCGCTACATCGGCCGTAAGGTCCAAACCAGCGCGAACGAAATCATCGAAGTCAAACTCCAGGAAGTCGACGGCACGGAAAAAGTTCTTCTCGTGGAGAAAGTGTAGAAAAGGTTTAAAGCATGCCCAACGGCCTCCTCGACATCGAGGCTCTCGACAAATCAGACATAAAGGCCCTCCTCGACCGCGCCGCCTACTTCCAACCCATCCAGCGCCAAAAAGGCAAGCGCCTCGATCTCCTGAAGGACCGCCTCATCGTTAACCTCTTCTTTGAGGCCTCCACCCGTACTCGCATCAGCTTTGAAATCGCTGCCAAGCGCCTTGGTGCCGACGCCATCAGCATCTCCTCCCAAGGCTCCAGCGTCTCCAAAGGCGAAACCCTCCTCGATACCGTCAACACCCTCCGCGCCATGCGCCCCGACGCCATCGTCATGCGTCACGCCGCCTCCGGCGCGCCGCATTTCTTGGCGCGACATATGGACATCCCCATCATCAACGCCGGCGATGGACAACACGAGCACCCCACCCAAGCCCTCCTCGACGCCCGCACCATTCTCGACAATCGCCCCACTCTCGAAGGCCTCCGCGTCGCCATCATCGGCGACATCCTCCACAGCCGCGTCGCCCGCTCGAATATTCAGCTCCTCTCCAAGTTCGGCGTCGACATCGTACTCTGCGGCCCCGCCCCGCTAGTTCCCCAGGGCCTCAAGTCCATCGCCCCCGGCGTCTCGATCACTTACAACATGCGCGAAGCGCTCGCTAACACCGACATCGTCATGATGCTCCGCGTCCAACTCGAACGCCAGAATGAAACCAATTTCCCTGCCGGCGAATACTTCCGCTTCTACGGCCTCAGTTCCGATTTGCTCAAGCTAGCCAAGCCTGACGCCATCGTCATGCACCCCGGACCCATCAACCGCGGCCGTGAAATCTCCACCGAAGTCGCCGACGGCTCCAGTTCCGTCATCCTCTCCCAGGTCGAAAACGGCATCGCCGTCCGCATGGCCGTCTTAGAAAAGGTTCTCTCCTAATGGCCAAACTTTTGATTCGCAATGGCCGCGTCATCGACCCCGCCAACAACATCGACCGCGTCACCGACGTCCTCCTCGCCAACGGCCTTGTCCGCGCCGTCGGAGAAAATCTCCCCGCCCGCGGCGCCGACGAGTATGACGCCACCGGCAAGATCGTCGCGCCCGGCGTCATCGACATGCACGTTCATCTCCGCGAGCCCGGCTTTGAGAGCTCGGAGACCATCGAGACCGGCGCCAAGTCCGCCGCCGTCGGAGGCTTCACCTCCATCGCGTGCATGCCGAACACTAACCCGGTGAATGACACCGCGCACCTCACCCGCTACATCCTCGAGCGTGCCCGCTCCACCGCCAAGGTCAACGTCTTCCCCATCGGCGCCATCACCAAGGGCAGCCAGGGCGAAGAACTCGCCTCTATCGGCGCCATGCGCGACGCCGGCGCCGTGGCAATTTCCGATGACGGCCGCCCCGTCATGAACTCCCGCGTTATGCGCCGCGCCATGGAGATCGCCGCCAGCTTCAACATCCCCGTCATTGACCACTGCGAGGACATCAACCTTTCCGCCGGCGGCGACATGAACGAAAGCGATGTCTCGCTCAAACTCGGCTTGCGCGGCATCCCCGCCTGCAGTGAAGACGTCATGGTAGCGAGGGACATCCTGCTGCAGGAAGTCACCGGTGTCCACTTCCACGTAGCTCACCTCTCCACCAAAAACGCACTGGCCATGGTCCGAGAAGCCAAACGCCGCGGCATGAAAGTAACCTGCGAAATCACGCCCCACCACTTCGCCATCCACGACGGCGAAATGATCCCCTACGATTCGAACTACCGCATGAAGCCCCCCATCCGCTGCAACCACGACGTAGCCGCGATGATCGGCGGCCTCAAGGACGGCACCATCGACGCCATCGCCACGGACCATGCCCCCCACAGCGTCACCGACAAGATGCAGGAATTCGAACGCTGCCCCTTCGGCATCCTGGGCCTCGAAACCGCCATCGGCTTGACCCTGGAGCACTTGGTAGACCCCGGCCACATCACCGTCAAGCGGATGATCGAACTTTTCACCACCGGCCCCGCCGGCATCCTCCGCCTCAACCGAGGCGCGCTAACCCCCGGCCTACCCGGCGACGTAACGATCCTGGATCTCGAAGACACCTGGACCTACGAAGTAGCCAAATCCCCCAGCAAATCCCGCAACTCCCCCTTCGACAACAAACAATTCAAAGGCCGCGCCATCGCCACAATAGTTAGCGGCGAGATAGTCTGGCGCACCTGACCCAGACCGCCCGCAAACCGCAACGCCGCCCAGCACCTCTCGTGCATTGAGCTATTTCGAAGCCTCCTTACCGGAGCCTACGAATCCCGGCTCGCCTGAAGCTTTAGAATCCAAATTCCCATCGCGACAGCGAATAACACTACTGTAAAGCTAAGAGCAATGAACCAGCCGATAAGCGTAGCAGCGAAAGTGGCTTCATATAAACCACTCAAGCAATCGGAGCGCCACTGCCAAAGGACGAGCAGAGAAAGCGCAACAAGGATGGAACCGCTTCGTCTGGCTTGATGAAGTAATTTGCGGATGCTCTTGTCCCTGAGCCTGTTCAACTCTCGCAAATGCTCCCCTTTAATTAGGGACAGAGACCTCAATTCCCCATTTTTCCAAACGTCAAAACACCCAGCACAACCTCACAGTGCCCTTCAGTTGGGGAAGAGTGAAGATGGGATCCCATTGTGAAAAGCTGTGGACAAAGGACTGCACTTACCCCACCCTCTCTCAAACTCACGAACCATACACCGCCAGACTTCGCACCAAAGGCTCCGCAGTCGCCTTCCCTACCGTCAGCCGAACCTCCGCCACTTCCATCGCCGGGAATCGATGAATCCGCTTATGCCCCACGGACTCGCCGCTCCCCAAAACCGTCCACTGAGACGGCCCTATTAACCCCTCCACCTGATACGCCCGAATTCTTTCCCCCTCCGTAATGCGCTCCATGATGCTCACATGATCGATCCGCGCCGGCTTCCGCAGCCTGAGCGTAATCGTATTTCCCTGCCCCTTGGTCTCCGCCACTGGCTTCCCAAATCGCCTGCGAATCTCCTTCCCAAACGCCTCATAGCTCCGAAAGTCCGCATCCGGAATCAACCCATCGCGATTCGGAGTTCCACCAAATATCAAAGTTGCATTCCGCCCCACAGACTTGTAATACATCTCAACCATCGCCTCCGGCGAATACACCTTGTGGTCGTCATTCGGCCGCCAAAACCATTCGTGGTTTCGGATTGGAACATCCACCATCCCAGGGCTCCACAGCTTCCCCTCGGGATCCCCCTGCTCAAGCAATTTCCTATAGGTGCCACCTTGGTGGTGCGCCCGTTCCGCAGCCTCAAGATCGGGCATCGTCGACCAACAGGGATCACCCGCGTAACCCGATTCATTCCCGATCCAACGATGTTCACGCCGTTGCGGGCTGTGATAGAAAACGGTGTTCTTCTGATACTTGTCCACAATCGGCAACACATCGGGACCACCATCATTGGGATGGGCTAGCCCGGCATCAAACCAGATTTCGCAGAGGTCCCCGTACCGCGAAACCAGTTCCTCCACCATCTTCTCGCCGGTGCGTTTGAAGGCCGCCTGTTCCTCTCCGCCTTTCCCCCAATTCACCTTGTAACCCCATACCTTCTGATAGGCGTTTCGGAAGCAGCTTAGGAAAACTCCGGGCGCGATGCCCACCTTGCGGCAGGACTTTACAAAATCGCCAAAGACATCCGCCTTGCCGCCTCGCCAGGAAGTCTGCTTCAACCAATACGGATACAGATCGCTTTGCCACTGCAAGAAGCCATTGAAATGAGTAGCCGTAAAGATTGCATAGCGGCAACCCATCGCCTTCGCCGCGGCGGCCCACTGGTCGGTGTCGAGCTTAGCCGGTTGGTAAAGATTGGGATCGAACGTTTGTTGATAGGCCTTCCATCCGTCGGGCGCGAAAACCGGCAGATCCAGGCAGAATATAATCCCCAACTCGAAGTCTTGCCACGCCGCCTGCGCTTTCGTTGGTCGAGGCAATCCTTCCGCCTTAGCCTGCGAAGCTAGCATCCCACCCAGCGCAAATTCTCTACGGTTCAACGCAGCCATCAGACAAAAGCTCCTTCCAAATTCCGCGGGCTACTTCTACCTGGGCAATCACGAACCATACACCGCCAAACTTCGCACCAACGGCTGGGCGCGAGACTTCCCCACCGTCAACCGCACCTCCGCCACCTCCACCGAGGAAAATCGATGAATCCGCTTATGCCCCACGGATTCTCCAGCGCCCAAGAGCGTCCACTGCGAAGGCCCCGTCAACCCTTCCACCCGATACGTCCGAATCCGTTCCCCCTCCGTAATCCTCTCCATGATGCTCACATGATCAATCCGCGCCGGCTTCCGCAGCTTGAGCGAGATCGCATTCCCCTGCCCTTTCGTTTCCGCCAACGGCTTCTCAAATCGCCTCCGGATCTCCTTCCCGAAAGCCTCATAGCTCCGGAAGTCGGCCTCCGGGATCAGCCCGTCGCGATTCGGAGTCCCGCCAAAAATCAGCGTTGAATTCAACCCGACGGACTTGTAATACATCTCAATCATCGCTTCGGGCGAATACACCTTGTGGTCGTCATTGGGCCGCCAGAACCACTCGTGATTCCGGATCGGCACATCCACCATACCCGGACTCCATAGCTTTCCATCGGGATCCCCATGCTGCAACAACTTCTTGTTCCCGCCGCCTTGCTGATGCGCCCTCTCCGCAGCCTCAAGATCCGGCATCGTCGACCAGCACGGATCGCCTGCGTATCCGGACTCATTCCCAATCCAACGATGTTCACGCCGTTGCGGGCTGTGATAGAAAACAGTGTTCTTCTGATACTTGTCCACAATCGGCAACACATCCGGACCACCGTTATTGGGATGCGGAATCCCCGCATCAAACCAAATCTCACAGAGATCCCCATACCGCGAAACAAGCTCCTCAGTCATCCGCTCGCCGATTCGTGCAAACGCCGCCTGCTCCGCCCCACCCTTCCCCCAATTCACTCGATAACCCCATACCTTCTGCCAGGCATTCCGGTGGCAGCTTAAATAAACGCCGGGAGCGATACCCGCCTTGCGGCAGGACTTCACGAAATCGCCGAAGATATCCGCCTTGCCGCCCCGCCAGGATGTCTGTTTCAGCCCATACGGATAGAGGTCGCTCTGCCATTGCAAGAAGCCATTGAAATGCGTTGCGGTAAAGATCGCATAACGGCAACCCATCGCTTTGGCCGCGGCCACCCACTGGTCGGTATCGAGCTTCGCCGGCTGGTAGAGATTCGGATCGAAGCTCTGTTGGTAAGCCTTCCATCCCTCCGGCGCGAACACCGGCATGTCGAAGTGGAACACGATGCCCAGCTCGAAATCCTGCCACGCCGCCTGCGCCTTCGTCGGCCGCGGCAGCGCCGCCACTGCGCCAGCCTGGGAAGCCAGCATCGCCCCCAGTGCGAACTCTCTGCGACTTTGCAATCCATTCCCTCCTAAAAGATCAGCTTCAGCGCCATCTGAATCACGCGCCCCGCGCCCGCCGAACTGATCTGACCAAACTGCGCAATGCCTTGCGTTGTGTTTGGATTCCCCAGCCGGGTCGCGTTAAAGGCGTTGAACATCTCCGCTCGATACTGCAGCCGCAACGCCTCGCCCATCAAGGGGAAACTCTTGAACAGCGAGATGTCTTCGTTATGCACGCTAGGCCCACGCAGGATGTTCTTGCCCGCCGTCCCATAGTTGAAGCCGGAAGGAAGCGCGAAGGCCGCCGTGTTGAACCATTGCTGCCTGGTCGGATTCGCGGAGACAACATCTCCGATGACATCGGGACGCGGCTGCACCCCGCCTCCTACATTCGTCTGGGCCCCATTGGAAACCGCTGGCGTCAGCGCCTGGCCTGTGCGGAAACTTATGATCCCGCTCACTTGCCATCCACCCGCCACTTGATTCAGGAACCCATTGTCGATAATGAATCTCTTGCCTTTTCCAAAGGGCAGTTCGTAAACGAAACTGGAGCTGAAGATGTGCTTCAAGTCGAAATCCGCCAAGCCATAGTCCATCCCATACTTGTAGGGCGATGGAAAATACGGCTGCGTAATGTGGCACCCTTCCGCGCCGATATAGCCGGAACAAGCCAGGTCCGTCGCTTTCGACCACGTATAGCTCACCAGGAACGCCAAGCCGCGAGAGAAACGCTGCTCGCCCTTCAATTGCAGAGAATGGTAATTGGAGCGGCCATCGTTGCGGTTCGTCCGGAAATTGTTCATCTGCGGAAACGGCCTCGGCTTGGTCAAGAAGTTGCCTGGTCCGTTCTCGAAGGACTGATTGATCACCCCACAACATTCCAACTTACGCCCGGCGGAACCCACATAAGTCGCGGAAGCCACCAGCGTGTCGGATAACTGGTGCTCCAAGGCCACGTTCCATTGGTGCACAAACGGAATGGGGTATTGCGGGTTGATGTGAGAACCGGAAGGATAGGTCGGCGCACCGTTGCTGAAAAGCGGGTCCGGCCTGGTAACCGAAGTCGCGAGCCCAACAAACGGGCTCAGGATCGTACGGTTCGGAATGTCTACATTTAAGGGTGGCGTACTCTGGAATTCCGATCTTGGCCAGGCAACCCTGGGTCCTTGCACCCACTGCCAGCGCCCTGCGATCAAGTCGTAAGAAACCGTGTATCCCGCGCGCAGAACCGTCTTTCGAGTCATCGAGTATGCCATTCCAAGCCGCGGCCCAAAGTTGTTCCAGTCTGGATCGAAAATCCCGGCTCGCACGTTCGGTCCTTGGTAAGCGGCACCCGGAATGTCCACCGGCGCGGTAAGCAGCCAGCCGCCACCGCGCGGATCGAAGCTCCCAAGTACGCCGTCCGTCCGGAATGCTCGCGCGTAATCCCAGCGAAGCCCGAGTGTCACGCTCAGCCGGGGATTGAAGCGGATCGTGTCCTGCAAATAGATGCCATCGAAAACTCCGCCCACATCGATAAGGGGATTTCCGATCGCTCGCCCTGCCGCGCTGGGAACCCCCAGCAGAAAGCTCGCAAAGCCATCGCCCGTCCCCGCCGTTGCCATCAGATTCTGCGTCTGCGCGGGGTTGAAGCTGATCGTCGGATTGATGCCCCCCGTGAAGCTGTCGAAGTAATTCATCGAATACCCGGCCTTAAAGGTGTGCCGGCCAAGAATCAACTGATAATCGATGCTCCCCGTATGGCTCTTCACCTCCTCCGGCTGAAAGTTCTGCCCCACATAAGTGCTGTACCCGGTAATCCCCACCGACGGACTCAGCACAATCGACGGATCGTTCAACGGGAAACCGTTCGCGTTGTCCCAACCCGATGCGCGAAAGAATTCCGGAATCACGGCCGTGCTCGTCACCTGATAGGTGCGCGCATACCCGTAGCGCACCGTGAGAAGAGAAGTGGGACTCAGCGTCCGGTTCCACTCAGTCGATAGATTTCTCGGTTCGGCGAAGGATCCGCTGATCGGGTTATTGAGAACAGGAATTGCATTGCCGCTATTGCTGTCAGCCTGCAACCACCGCGCACTAATCCGGTCCTTAGAACTCAGCGTATGATCGAGCCGCGCCAGAATCGTATCGACGTTGTTCTGTCCAGGAGCGGTGTTGATGAAGTTATTCGCATTGCCGGGTAGTGAAAAATTCGGCAGCGGCAACAAGTCCTTGGTGTATAGGGCGGACGTTGCGTTGATTCGGTTGGATGGAATGCGGTTTCCGGGGAATGGGTCGCGTAGGAATCGCCCGGGAACATCTGGGTTCGGTCGCGTGGTCACCGGGTCGAAAAGCGTCGGCGACCCCGTAAAGTCCCCTGCGCGCTGCGCTTCCGTGGCCACTCGGCCAAGCCCGCTCGAAGCCTGTCTACGCCGGAACCCTTCATAGCTCGCGAAGAACCAGGTCTTGCTCTTCTGCTTATAAACCTTCGGAATGTATACGGGCCCGCCCACGCTGAAGCCAAACTGGTTTTGCCGGAAAACTGGAATGGACGGCTGAAATGTATTGCGAGCATCCAGCACGTTGTTTCGCAAGTAGTCGTAAGCCGTACCGTGGAATTTGTCCGTCCCCGACTTGGTCACAAGATTGATGAAGCCGCCGGATCCCCCACCCAGTTCGGCATCTGAGTTCACCGACTGCACGCGGAACTCTTGAATCGCATCTACTGGCGGATTCAAAACTACGTTGCCGAAGCTGATCCGCGAAATCGAAACTCCGTCCGCCATATACGAGTTGTCACGATTCCGCTGTCCTTGAATCGAAGGGCCGGCCCCCGATTGAGATGTATCAATCGTCGACACCCCCGGGGTCAGCGAAATGAGTTGCGTGAAGTTTCGCCCGTTCAAAGGCAAGTCGGAGATGGCGCGTTGCTCAATCACTGTGCCCACCGTTGCGTTGGTGGCATTCACCAATGGCGCCTGCGCGCTGACGTCGACGACTTCCGTCACTTGACCCACTTGAAGAGAGAGATTCAGGTTGCCCGCTTGATTCACCGTTAGCTCAATCGATCGCTTCACCGTCTTGAACCCATTCGCCTGCACGCTAATCTCGTATCGCCCGATCGGCAGCGTCAAGAAAATATAGCGCCCGTTCGTATCCGCATCCGACTTGAATTCACGATTCGTGGCGATATGCGTCGCGCTAACCACGGCGCCGGGAATCGCCGCCTCACTTGGGTCCGTCACCACCCCGGTCAAGGTGGCATTGCTAAGCTGCCCCACCAACAACCCTGAAGTGATTACGCAGAGGGCCAATGCGCCCAGAACGAACCGCTGCCACCCACGGCTATCAAAATTTTCAAAGCGAATTTTCATATCGACTCCTCAAGCTTTTAAGCGCTTATCGCGAGACTCTATCACGGGCTCAGATTTCCGTCAACGCCAAAAAGAGAGACATAATCCAAAAATCTGCACGGGAGTCGTTTACAGATCGATTGGAGTGGCTTAATATAAGCGCTTGGGCGCACCTATTCCCTTCCGCACCAAATCCGCCTCTAGTGGCTCCGATCTCGTCAAAGTTCGGATCGCAGGCGAGCTCCGCGAGCGTATCTTACTAGGCGAGCTACAGTCCGGCGATCTCATCTCGGAAACCCAATGGGGTCCGCGACTAGGCGCCGCGCAAGCCTCCGTTCGAGAGGCGATCAACCTCTTAGTCACCGAAGGTTTGGTACGAAAAGAGCCAGGCTGCAGCGCTCGGGTCACGAAGCTGACCAGCGAAGACATCGCCCAGGCCTATCAGGTCCGGCAGGTGCTTGAGGGCCTCGCCGCCCGGTTGCTGGCCGAGCAACGCGCGGACTTGACCAGCTTGGAACAAGCTATCGAAGCCATGAACCTAGCCGCCCAGAAGCAAGATCTCCGCCGCACCGTGGATGCGGATCTTTCCTTCCACTTGCAGCTTTGTGAACTCCCAGGCAACGCCTTCCTCGCCTTACAGGCCAGACAGGTCCTCGTGCCGGTTTTTGCCTTCACTATGATTCGGGTACACGCGGAAAACACCGCCAGCGATGCCTGGGTCGAATCTATCGAAGACCACAATTTGATCCTCGCCGGCATCCGCTCCGGCGACCCCCTCTTCGCCGAGCAATCCACCCGCCACGCCATCGGCAAGTTCGTCACCCGCGCCGCCAAGAGCTGGGCCGCCTCCCCAGACACTTCGGAACAAAGCTAACTATTCGCACATCCAGTCAACGCAACACTCACCTGGCTAACGCCTACAAGTTGACCGCATCCTTTCTGTGGACCATCGAGGTCCGCTATAGATTGCCGCACCTAGAACGATGCACCCGGGCCGCGCGCCACCCACCCCAATCTTTGCATCCCACCACCCACTTCACCCAAGCCGGTCACCGCACATAAAAATATTTCGCATCCCGTTTTTTTCTGCGGCTTACACCCTCCCAGCGAGCCACTCAAACCCCGGATTTTCCACCCCTCGCCAGTATCATCAGGCCGTATGATTCACTCAGACAAAAACGTTATCGATCACGCCGCCCACGGCCGCCTCGGCGCGGGCGCGAAAACTCCCGAAGGCCTCGCTCGCTCTGCCCAAAACGCGACCCGGCACGGCCTCTCCGCGCAAACCT
>VFQP010001086.1_pt1 | contig 40297 bp, 67 predicted proteins | sample 3512351 | NCBI WGS metagenome assembly VFQP01 (sample SAMN10412372, study PRJNA504923) | tailings metagenome | isolation source: Relicate 1 Philex TSF1 revegetated site | place: Philippines: Tuba, Benguet | collected 2017-08-29
CCCCGCCCCCCCCCACACACATATACACCCACCCACACATATACACCCACCCACACATATACACCCACCCATACCCACACGTGACAGTACGACATACCATGCATACACCAGGCACACCCTGTATGTCTTGCCTGGGTGCCGAGTCTTGCAGTAAAAAGTGCTCAATATTACGCAACGAAGCATATGCCTCTGTTGGGTGAGTGTAGGCGTGGTGAGTATAGGGGTGAGTGGTGAGTATAGGGGTGAGTAGGCGTCAGTGTATGGTGCGTATATACGCAACTGTATGGTGCGTATAAATATATCCACATCCACATATCCACACCCACCCACATCCACATTTACATCCACATCCACACATACCCACACATCCTCCCACCCACCCCCCCACACACATACCTGTCACTGCTCGCATCGCCTTGGGCAGCACCACCAATGGAAATCGCAGTATGTTAAACAACGACAGGGCTACAAATGACACAGTGGCACTCACTCGCTTGCCTGTGTCAAACTCACGTGCCAGCAGCACCACCAGCACCCCAATAGGGGGAACAATAAACACCATGGCACTGTTGAGCACCTTGATGGCAATGGTCCAGCGCATGAGGCGCAGCTCTGTGGTGCGAACCTGTGTGTGGTTTTTGTGGGAAAAGGGTGTGTAGGTGTGCTGTGCTTTTTTTGTGTGAGAGAAGTATGTGTAGACGCTGCTTAGTATGTGTTGTGTGGGATGGTGTGGTGTGAGGAGTATCAGAGGATAATTAATGATAGAAAAGCATACTACACAAAAGCATGATACATGTTGGTATGTTTGGTGCACAAACACACAATCATACACACAAAACACACACCTTGTTGATGGTATGCATAAAGTAGCGCTCCCATGCATAAAACTTGACCAACTTCATACATGGCAGCATTTCTTGTACAATGGAGCATCGTGCATGTGTGTGTTGGGCATTGGCTAGCTTATTGCGGATGATACGATACCCAAAGTAATACTGGGCAGGCACAACCAATGCGAGCACACCATATGCTGTGTGGGTGGGTGGGCGGGGGTGGATGGGGGCGTGGGGGGATGTGGATGTGTGTGGACAAGGATGTGCTTCGCGGTGTTGTATGTGTATATGCACACACACCCAGCAATACACCTACACACCACATACAAACACACACAGACACATACCAGGCAGTGAATACACCCCCAGCAACACACCCACACACCACATACAAACACCTACACCCCACAGACACATACCAGGCAGTGAATACACCCCCAGCAACACACTCAGCAGTATGAGGATAGCCAATGCCTCGAATGGTGCTGTCCACAGGTAATGCACTTCTTGTAAACCCTCAAATACTTTGTTCACATCTGAAGCAACAAATGCAACTGCCTCTGATGCCAATTCCTGTGTGTGTTGGGTGTTGAGTGTATGGTTATTTGTTTATTTGGATGCTTATTTGTATGTTAATGTGTGTGTTTATCTGTATGTGTATGTGTGTGTTTATCTGTATGTGTATGCTTATTTGTATGTGCATGTAATTGTTTACATGTACATGCATACCCCCCACCCCCCCACCCCACCCACACACATGCACACACAAACACACATGCACACACAAACACACATGCACACACAAACACACACAAGCACTTCCCGCACTCTCCCCCCACCCACAAACACACACCTTGCTCATGTGCCCCATATTGAAGCACTTGGTAGCAACAGCAGAGGTCAGGGCAGCACGAATCTTGATACCCACATTGAGGCATGCAAACCCAGTACGCTGCAAGCATATACCTGTTGGTAGGAGGGGGAGGTTGGTGGATGTGATGATGATGAGGAGGAGAAGGATGTTGGTGTGTGGCAGGTGGAGGGCATAGGACCAGAATGACAAGTATGCTGGTGTACATTGACGGACGTGAAAAGCACATGCATACACCTCACACCTCCCCAGCTATACACCCACCACCCGAACAACCCCATACCAAGCAACCATGCATCGAGCCAGAAAAACGCGGTCAGCACCCACCCCTTCCACACTTCATCAAAAGGCGGCTGGTCAGTAACGTAAATCAGAATGCTGCGTACAAAAAAATAGGCCCCGAATATCACCAGCACGCTCCATCCCGCCTTGAACAACCCAGCCACGAGCAAGTTGCGCCAATACTGTGACCACAGCACGTGCAGCAGGCTCGGCTGCTTGGCCTTGGGTGATTGTTTGGTGCTGTCGGGATGTGTAGTGCTGCAGGAGGACACGTGGGCATCCCAGGCAGACGCAAACGAGGCGTGGGCGGCACTGGTGTGGTGGGTCAATGGAAGAGGGAGGTTGCCGAGTGCCAGCGTGGATTTTCGTGCCATCCAAACAATTGGCACCATCCAGCTGAACACCAGCCGCTGAAATACGTTCCATTGCGGATCTTTGGTGTTGGATGCTGGTGGCATCTTGATGATGGTTCACAAGGAAATGCCTTGCAGCGGTTGTTGCTGTGTTGATGCGCTGCAAACTGCAATAAAAAGCGTGTGTCAGCTCAAGTGGATGCGCGGCAGTGAATGTAACGCTAAAGCAAAAGCCGATGGTCGCGTTTCGATCAGGTGGTGTGTGCTGCAGAGAAGCAACACATGATGATGTACGGTGAAACAGGAGTTGGTTGTCACAGTTGCAACATCATACTATGCATTTCCTTGCCACACACAAAAAAAACAAAAGGCCGGAGTAGGCGGGAGTTGAACAGACCTTGAGAACAGACGTGCCTCACACCAGCACACACTATTCCTCCTCTTCATCTTCCAACCCCCACTCATCATCCAAGTCGACATCATCCCCCGCATCTGCCAGCGCAGCATCCAAATCCAAATCATCATCATCCCCCAGCCCCAGCAAGTCATCCTCCTCTGCTTGTGGTGGGGGCGCTGGTGGTGTTGGGGCGGCAGTGGGTGGTGGTGGTGGTGCTGCAACAGGTGGTGGTGCTGGCTCCTCCTCCTCCTCCACTGCAGGTTCCTCGATGGCAGGCTCCTCCACTGAAGGCTCGTCCTCCTCCACTGCAGGCGCTCCACTGTGTTGGGATGTGATGATGATGATGATGACGATGATGATGATGATGATGATGATGACGATGATGATGATCATGAACAACACGGTGACGATCACCACATCCAACACCAACACACCTAAACTCCCCTTGCACGTGCTCCACCCCTTCATCGTCATATGTCGCCGCCACATGCCCCTCGGCGGTCCCATTGAGTCGCGGCCCCCCCCCATCCTCCAATCCCATCTGCCCCAACTCCTCGATCAAATTGCGCAACGTGCTCCCTGCATACGATGGGTACGTCGCCGCCGCAAGCACACGCCCCCGTGTGGCTGCCTGTGCCGCCTCTACATGCAGTGCCGCATCATAATTGGGAAACAGGTTTTTGTACTGTCCGGGATCTGCCAGGCTTTCCGCGGCCTTGGGGTTGATCTTGTGCAAGTCCTTGCGCCACAGTGCCACACACTCGCTCATGCGGCTGGGCACATAGGTCCGCGCGAAAAAGGCAGCTTCCGGAACACGGCCACATTCAATGAGCAGGTCAATGCAGGCGTCCAATTGGTTGAGGAGAAAGTAGCAGAGAAAGGTGACGTTGTGTTTGCCCTGGGACTTGGCCAGGTCGGCCAGCGTGGTCATGCCTGGTACGCTGCCCCGGGAACTGTAGAGGAGGAGCATGCCTGAGAGATCCTTGGCACGTACGAGACACTGCTCTGCAACCTGTTGAGGGGTTGTGTTAAGGGGTTGTGTGTTGAGAGGGTGGCGTGTGTTGAGAGGCTGGTGTGTTGAGAGGGTTTGTATACACATGCATCATCCCCCACATTCACACACACACACCAATGATGTATGCAAATACACCACAAAACACCCCACCCCCACCGCAAAACACCCCACCCCCATAACACCCCAACCCCCACCGCAAAACACCCCACCCCCATAACACCCCAACCCCCACCACGAAACACCCCTCCCTGTACCTCTAGTCGTCCATTCGCCAATGCCAACTCAGCCAATTGCTTCCACTTGGTTTCACTATCACTGCTGTGAGCAATGCCCAGTGCCGAGTCAAGATCACCCAGCTGCACAGACAAGTCAAATCGGTAGTCTGGGTCTTGGGCCACCTCGAGTGCTTCATGGAGCATACCACGTGACTCTAGGAACTTGGCCACACTGTTCCATAGGTCCTGTTTGTTTTGGGGGGGGGATGTTGTTTGTTGGGTGTTTGTTGGGGTGGGAGAGGTGGGGTGTATATAGTGTATGGAGGGGTGTATATAGTGTATGGAGGGGATCATTGCCTTTGCGCATGGTGTACTGAGCAATACTGCAGGAATTATAAATAAACAATAATGCTGTACAAATACTATTAAAAAAGAGCATGATGCCACCATACCACCCACCACCCCCATCAACACCCCCACCCCCACCCATCAAGACACACCTTGGGAATCGATGGCAGGATCTCTTGTGCAGCCTCAAAATTATCACGCATCACCAGCGTCTTGTACTCCACCAGCTGCAGCAACAGCGTATATGGCACCACATTAAACTCCTTGTCCATCAAATACACACGGTTTTGGGTTGCCAAGTACCCCAGCAGGAACATGGGACGATCCAGGTGGGCCAGCGTGGTAATCTCACTGCCGACACAATAGTTGAGACGCCATGCGCTGTTGGTGTAGATGAAACAATCACCTACCCACATGCCTGTTTGGGGTGGGGGTGGGTGTGCCGGGTGAGAAAAGGGTGGATGGGAGGGATGGGGGGGGGATGAGGGATGAGAGACTGCGAGTACACCAGCACAACATCCATGTAGATCAACAGCAGGTACAACATATATACCAGACCACAGCAAAAACAAAATACACACGCATGCTAATAGCACAATACAATAATACAATAATACAAGCACAATAAACACACTCACTCAACATACCAGTGCGCACTGCTTCAGGTATTTCATGTTCCAACTCAAAGGCATCATCAATCCCATCCTCATCAAACTCAATCCCCGATTCCACAGTGTCCTCCACCAGCTGCCTGTTGAAGGACAGAATGAAAAAGCTGCTGTCACTGACAATGGCAACCAAATCACCACTGTCACTCCACTTGATAAAGCGAGCAGCGACATCAATGCGGCGGATGCACTGTGTATGTGTGAGGGGTGCGTGGGTGTGTGTTTGCGGGGGGAATGGGTGTGTGCGGCGATGGGTGGTGGGTATGTGAAAGGTGGGTGGATGTGCTGCGTGCATGTATGGGTGGTGTTGAGCTTGTACAAACACATGCATATATATACGTACACACATCCACACACAATACTTCAGCACCCACACTCTCCCCCCCCCTCTCTTCCTCTCTCGACGCTGCCCCACCCCCCCCATCCATACACACACCCACACCCACACACACCCAAGATACACCATACACACCTTGCACTGGTTCCATTCGTAAAAGCACACAAAGTCCTGAGAGCGTATAGCCAACACAGGACCCCCATGAATGCCCTCCACTGCAAAGCCAGGCTTGATGGTGTTGGTCTCTTTGAAGTTTTTGTGTACCTTGACAACAGTGGTGGATTCCCTGTGTGGTGTGTATGGAGTGTAGGGTGTGTCGGTGTGTGGTGGGTGTGTCGGTGTGTGATGTATATGCATATGAGTGTACTATGCCACACATCCTACACACCCCCAACAATACACACCCCCATCAACCCACACACAATTTGTATACCACCCCCACACCTGGTTGCAAACATGCTCGAGTCATCCCCCCACACAAACTCCAGTGCCGACCCAAAACTCTTATTCCTCCATGCCAGTGCAGTGTATATGATGTACTCCCCATCCCCACACACGGCAACAAAGCGACCGTTGCTGTTGTGGGCAACTGTTTGGGGGTAGATGTCACAACTGCCCAGGTCCTTGACTGGCAGTGGCAAACGCTCACCATCAGCCTCCTGTTGTTCATTGGTGGTTGACTGTGAGTATGTACATGTTACGTACAGTATAATGTGGGCAGTACAGAGGTGTTTTGTGCAGGTACTGATGTATATTCATGTGGGAGTATACAAATACATCTAGGAGTAAATGTACACATCCAAACCTGCTCACACACACACCCATCCACTGCAAAACACACACACCCATCCATTACACAACACCCACCCGCTCAACCCCATACCTCCATATCACCCAAACTTTTCACATTAACCGTCTGTATCTCATTATGCTTTGCCCAAATTATCTTCCCACTCGCATCCATGCTGGCCACTGGTTCATCCCCCCCAATCTTGATCTGCACCGCCCCCTCATCATACCCAATGGCAACACTATTTGACCCTTTTACATACGACAGGGCCCACACGCGCTCCATACCATAGTTCAGTGTGTTTTCCAGTCTGTAGGTGGTGCTGTGCCATATGCGTACAGTACCATCTTCAGAGCCAGTGAGGATGATGGGGAGCTCGGGGTGGAACATGACTGCAGAGACATTGTGGGTGTGGCCCTCGAGGGTTTGGACGCATGCTTTTGTTTGGTAATCCCACACCTGGTGAGAGGGGTGAGGGGAGGGGGTGTGGGTGAGGAGAGGGTGTTTATTGAGGATGGTGTGTGGGTGAGGAGAAGGTGTATAGCAAGGGTGTATTGCACCATGGCAGTGCCCACTGCATCTGGACATGACGCAGAACACAACAAGATCCTCAAGACAACAAGATCGTCAACGCAACATGATCCTCAACACAACAACCCACATGCATAATTTATACCTTGACAAGCTTGTCATCTGCACCAGATATCAAGTATGGACGATCACCACCTGAAAAGTAGTCTACGCAATTGACACCCTTCTCATGCCCCTCCAGTGTGAAATTGGGAACTGGTGATCCGATGCTCCACACCTTGATGGTGCGATCCAGGGATGCACTTGCAAATGTGTTGGTGTCTTTGGGGTTGAAGACGACCTGCATGACATAGTGCGAGTGACCCTCAAAGATTTGTGTACAGATCCATCCCTGTTGTTGTGATATTGTTGTCGTTTTGGGTGGGGTGGGGTGAAAAGAACGTGTATGTGAGATACATCTTGCATAGTTTGTGTGTGTGACAGTGTATTGATGATGTGTGTTGATACACCCAGTGGTGTAGGGATGCAGGCACGATCCATCAATCACATCCACTCGACACACAACCGACCTTGTCCCAATCCCAGAGCTTGATAAGCATGTCATCAGAAGACGTGAGCAAATAGGGCAGCGTTGGGTGCACTGCAATGCTCCTGTTGTAGCAGTGATGATTGTGTGGGATGTATCACAACATGATGCAACATGCACGTCATGCTACTGGCAATCGTGCAACGCCATCACCCCCAATCACTACTGCTGCTGCTGTTATGTTGCTGCATGGCTGTATACATACAAAAACCAACACCTCCCATTCCATACCTGATGTAGTCGCTGTGCGCTTCAAACGACTTGATCTTGTCCATGGTGTTGTAGTTGTACACCCGCACAAAAAAGTCATCTGCACCTGTTACAACCCACTGCTTGCGCGCCACAAACTTGGCCGTGCGTACTGTGTTTCAGAAAATGGAAGATGTGCAGGCAATGTGCTGTTGCTGTTACCACCCATTACACGCCACCCCCAACACCATACCAGGCATTTCTGTGACCTCAAAGGACTTGACCATGCTCTGTGTGTGCATCACGTGCGTTGTTGGCAACCCCGCTATGGCAACACCCCACACCATGCATCACCAAGTACCTGATCGTTGTAGTTCCAAACATACACCTGCCCATTGTACAAGTTTGCCAGCACCCTGTGATGATGGGATCAATGGTTGGTACCATGAATCACGATACCCAACGATACCCACCACAGTATTGTAAAACCAGGCATGCACACCATGGTTCTGTAGGATGCAGGTCTACGCCCTTGACACGCTCCGATCGCGTCGAAAACTGCCTCTGTGGAGTATAAAGATACAATATCAAACACCTGCAAGCACATGCAAGCACAAGAGCACAAGCTGCACACCGCACAAACCTTGATGTCCAAACGAAGAGGCTGTGAGGGGACGAGGTTTGGTGTGAGACATATTGACACGGTAGATGATGTCTACATGCAAGCAAATCGCACCATGGTGTTGGCTCGGTGGTTGGGTGGATGATGGTGCTGCTGCTATGGAGCTGATCTGTGTCTTTTACTATGACCCTTGCTGATGGGAATTCATATTGCTGGGAACATTGTTGATTTACAATGTGAGTATACTTTCTTGTGTGAAACAGACAAAAAAAGGGGGGAATAATAGCTACGTTCCTATCGAGGCTCCCCACGCAGCATCGCCTGCACTGCTGCAATCAGCCTATCAATATCTGGACGTGCCTTGGGATCTGCATTGAGTAACGCCTCGAGCAGTTCACGTATTTCCGGTGGCCGTGTGCTCGAGCTTGGCCATGGCACCTGTTGGGTGTGTCTTGTCCATCATCCCTCGTCCATCATATTACAACGACATCACTACCACAAAGACGGGCACACACACAACACGCATACCTGCGCATTGATGATTGCAAGGGCCAAGCTGCCACCTCGTTCATTGAGCGCTTTTTCGAATGGCGACTCTCCATACATCATAAAATACAACGTACATCCCAGTGACCATATGTCAATTTTCTCATCAATGGTGCACTGTGATGGTACATCAAACAGCTCTGGGGCACGATATGCAGCAGTACATTGTGCCTGTGTTTTACATGGGCTTTGTGTGTGCGTGTGTGCGCACCATCATGGAGGTACCATCATGTGCCTGTATGTTGCACTTCCTGACCCACATATCATCGTCATCACGCATACACAACAACACTAACAATACACGCACACAAAACAACAACACCCACCTCTGCTTCTTCTTGTACCGCCAATGCAGCATTGCGATTCATCACCACCACATGCGCAGGTTTAGCACTCCCAAAGTCCATCAACACGGCATTAAATCGTGCACCAGAGCCACCAGGTGTGCTCCCCATGGTAGATTGTCCATTGCTGGCAGCAGTCAGGGGGGATGCTTCCTCATCGAGATGGTTGCCACCGCGCCCATTGCTCGCACTTGCGCGTGGGTTGAGCAGGATGTTGTGGGGTTTGATGTCACGGTGGGCATAGGGTGTGGCAAATCTGTGCATGGCACGCACCCCTAGGCACACCTGTGGAGGGCGGTGGTGATGTACAAGCATTTGTTTGTGCACAACCAACTCTGTATACACCCTTGTTCATCACCCTTGCACATATGCAAATATTCTACTATCACACACACCTGTAGGAATATATTCAGTGCCTCTCGTGTGTCTAATGACTTGCCCTGGGCAGTTAGTCTGTTGATCTCATCCACCACTGTGCCACCCTGGAGTGAAGGAGTGCAGTGCATTAAAAGTGGGTGTAATGTGTGTATAGCAGTGGGTGTATGTGTAATGTGGTACAAGGAGAGCACAAGTCTCAACAAAAAACACCACACAACACAACACCTACCGTGTACAAGGGAAACAGCAAGTAGATCACATGGGTGGCAGCAGCTTCAGGAGCATCAACCAATTCCTTGATGCTATACGCCAAGAGTGGTAGTAGATGTGGGTGTCGTATTTTCTGCATCACCTCAATTTCTTTGCGTGCCTCATCAAGGGCATCACTGCTGCCAGCCAACACCTGATTGCGATGATGATGGTGATTGGTACTGATTGCAACGGGTACTGATTGCGATGTGAACGTGATGGCATGCAACGTGAAAGGGTTGAGTGATGATGGGTTTGATACCTTTTTCAGAGCAAATTCCCGGGGTGCAGAGGGCTCTGGGTTGGTGTCACGTACAAGGTACACGAAAGAGTACCCACCCTCTCCAATCTGCGGTGATCGGTGATGGATGTGATTGCCAATGGTCGCTGTCCAGTGCTCACTGATAACAACAATCTGTTACCTGTTTTACAATCTGAAAGCGCTTGCCATTCATTTCCACCTCTTCTCCTGCAGTGAGGAGCTGCATGGGCAAGCATTGGCGAAAGTCGGGAAGGAGGGAGAGGCATGCCAGCACTTGATCCCACCACCATGCGGGCTGTGTATAGCCTCCTGGTGCGCCAAGACCTTGGTAACTCATTTGCAGATGTTTTTGTGGGAAGCAGCAAGGAAACGGCGAGGACAAACAAGATCACATCAACATGTCCAGTGTTGCTGGTGTCAGGAGTGCTGCTGATGATATGTCAGCGAGCAAAAACGCCAACAAGTAAAAACGCCAACAAGTTACGGGTTATTTGCACACCAAAGACACACAAAGACATGATGAAAACACAGCAAAGCAACTCACAAAACGCCACACTACAACCCTATGGTGCTTAACTGACGGTGCATAACTGCAGCCCTCTCTACACAGCTGATGTTACAGGTGCAGCCTCACGAGGCCCAGTAGGATACGACTCCACCGTGGTTGTGGGCGCCGTCGTGCGAGGTGCGGTGGTGGTGGTGGTAGTGGTCGTCCTTTCACCCTTGCTGCTGTACATGCGACGGTCGCTTGAGTCCTCTTCGTTGTGAATACCCACAAACAGCATGAGCAAGCCAGCAGCAAAAGCACCAATGATGCCACCAGCAACCCACACGCGGGCACGGGCAGCAAGGCTCCCACTCACTCCCCCTGCAATTTCCGACGCGTAGAGCATAGTGTCGGTGCGTTCCATGAGCAACACAGTGGTGATAGCAAGCAGGCCCACGAGGCCACTACGGAACTTGTGGATGAAACGAGAGACAAGTGCTGCCGTGGTGAGGACAAACGTGAAAAAGGTGAGCCACGTGGTCCACCACCTGTGGTTTTTTGGGGATGAAATTGTTGTTGGATGGGTGGGTTTTGTTGAACACCGCACAAGAAAACCACCCCATGTGATAACATCCATCAAACAACACATACAGGTAGCGGTAGAGCTGGTCACACGAGGTGGCGCCGAAAAACCCAACGCCCGCCCACAAGCGGTTGGCGCCTGTGTCGGAAACGTGCATTGTTTTTGTACAGCAATCAATATGTCCACCAGCAGGCACAAAACAAGTTCATCATCATACCAGTGGAGCCACAGTTTGCTTGCAGGGCAGAGGTGGCGCTGAGGAGGAGCACCCAGGACACAAAGAGCAAAAACAGCAGCAGGGCAGTCAGGGGGTAGAGCCAACGTGCACCAGTGCGTTTGGCAGTGGATGGAGACTGGGACGCAGGGGTGGTGTCTGTGCCACGGCGACGTGACATTGAGGATCCCATCCTGCGCGTGATGGGTGGTGTGGGAGACAGGTGAGTGCGATTGGGGCGTCCACATGTGTCGAGGACAGCAAAACATGTCGAACAATGCAAGGAGCGTCGGAGTTGAGATATTACCTGGGTGATGTTGATGGATGCTGAGAAAGATGATCAAAACGGGGAGTTGGGGTGTGTGGGTGCGTGGTGGTGGCAATGCGGTGGCCGCAACGTGTTTTGAGAAATACGTATGACGTGGATCGGGATAAAAGGGCAAAAGGGATAAAACTGAAAACTCAACAGGGCCCTCACAGGGCTCACCCTTCCTTGCATCAAGTTGTGTGCCTCTAATTCCTCGCGTTCACACGATAATGAGCGGTTGTCTGCACACTGTTTGCAATTAACTATGAATCTTTGCTACTGTACAACACCCAAATGTGCACACACAATGCGTGGTGCAACATTGAATGGTGTTTGTCGCTGCGTCACAATTAAAGCACATGAAATATGTAATGAATAGCTATGAACAACTTGGACCACCCGCCAGAAGGGACTCCTACAGCACTTGGCAGGCCTGTGTGTCCGGTATACATACGGTAAATAATGCACTTGTGATATTCTGCAGTATGAACAATGTGCATAGCCAGCAGTAATGTGCACATGCGACATAAAAGCAACAGCACAAGATGGACGTCTATTTGGATGTACAAGCACACATTTCCAAGTACAGCAGCTTCGTGCACATCATCACCACGCTCACCTGGACAATCTGCAGCATCAAAGAGTAATGTCCAATATGCTCAATATCCAGCGCCATATTTAGCTAATCAAGGTGCAATGCACATACAAGCATGTCAATCTGAATGCAACTGTTCACCATTGTCAGGGGGTATACGTGTCATTTGCAACTCGGCGTGTGAGGATGATCTACGTAGTGAGAGACCCTGTTGTCTAAAACCTGTGATGCACGAGGGATGATGGCGATGTGTGCACGGGTATGAGGATACAGAGGGTTGCAGCTTTGTGTGTGGTGGCATGTGGATGGAATGTGCAACACAAAGGGGCGGCGGTTGTTCATGCACCCCACATCAACACACCCATGTACACATACCCCATACTATGCGGCCCAGGTACAAAACCATGGCACAGAGCAACACAAAGACCAGTGTGTGTTCCACAATCAATCCATCCCTTGCACTCGCAGCAACTGCCTCTGAGAGCTCCATAAAACGTGCGTGGCGACCTGCAAGGGGCGTCAGCACCCACACCATGCTGCTGCGTGCATAGCTGTTGTTGTTGATGTGAAAATCGTATGTGATCCTGCAATGTGTTGTTGTCACACAAAGGAGAAGAAACGATAAGGAGATTTGTGGCAATACGCCCAACGTGGCGTACAATATAGAGACTATTGAGTTGGGACACAACACATACACAAAAACACAAATTATTGCTGCTTTCATTTGCAGTCAAACCTTGTTCCCCAACACAACTATCCTCATGCTCTTCACGACAACAACACACCAGCAATGCAGCAAATGTTGGCGTGCAACACATTCTTGCCCCCCACGACACCAGCCACATCATCCCAACATCTGGTGTCAAGCAACCCCATCGCCCCAGCCCCCACGCCACACCCCATTACCACAGCTGCAGGCTGCAGTGGATGATGAGTTGTCACGACGGCCCCTGGAGCTAGATCCCTGTGGGTACTTTATAGTGCTGCTTGACCGCGAGGCGCAGGAGATTGTGGTGGAATGGTACACCAACACCATCAACAAAAATGGTATGTGTTACCTTATGGGGATGGATCAACAAAGAACGGACACTATGATGTATGCATACTCACAGGAGTGGCGTGTGATCCAGAAACAGGACGGCCAATCCCGTGCACACCTGGGTACGATGTGTGAACAATGGCATGCATCGGTATGCTTTCTGTATCTCCCTACATTGAAACAGGTACAAGCGAGCACCATCAGCAGTTGTGCGGGGTGGCAGTGCCAAGGAGGTGAGCGTGGCACTGCTCGAGGGGCCCCAAGCGGGGCGCATGTGCAGTCACCTGGAGCATGCCAACTACCTCGGTACAGGGGCGAGCATATGTTGTGTCAATATTGATGTTGTTACAATGATGGGGGTTGTTGACAGGTTTTGTGTTGCAAAGCACAGGAGTGTGTCAACTCCTTGATACTTCTCCACGACATCACTACTCCCACCACAGGGCGCGAACTGCAAAAGGCAGAGTTTGCACTCGCAATGGGGATGGAGTATGTGCAGGATTGAGTATACGTAAGCAGTCACCTGATGTATACAGTCCATGACATTGCCTTCATTAATCTGCACCCACAAGGGTTTTCACTTTAGCTAGCACACTGTCCTTTGATGGGTCGTATGGTCGGTCCTTGCTGGGGATTTCAAGTACAGCAGGGACAGGCTGTGTTGGTGGTGGGTTCATTGTAACAAACACGTGTGTATGCGCACGGGAGTTTGATGGCAACATCATACACGCAAGGCACCACCCCCGAGCAACAACAACACACCTTGCTGTACACATCGAGCAAATGCCTGATCAAGTCAGCACAGTGCTGGTTGATAAGCACGATTGCAATGTCTTCTCGTGACGTGAAGGACTTGAAGGCATCCTCAATGTCCTTGGTGGGTGTTTTGTCGTTGACAAGGAGGAAATTGGACTTTTTTCGTAGGTCTACATTGCCAACGCCTGCAAGCAAAAAGCCCGTGATGCTATCCTCGTCACCTATGACAGCAAAGAGTGCTTGATCTGATTGCTGTGGTGCTGCCATGCTGGGTGTAGGGAAGTTGGGGGGGATGTAGGGTTAGCAGGGATGTGGTGTCATGTATCGGTGGTGGTGTTGGGTTGGGTGAATGTTGTGTGTATGTTGTTGCTGTGTGACCATGAAAAATGATTTAGGCACTGATATGATCAAAAGAACGGCCATAAAAAATAAAATAGCATGGATGGGAATCGAACCGCATGACCTGTGAGTGACCAACATAGTACTGTATGGTACTAGTGTATGAGCCCACCGCGCTGCCACCGCGCCCCCATGCTACTTTTTATCAAACCCAGTGAACAAGAGGGTATATGACCTTAAACTGATCATATTTTCTCCTTGGGCAAATGCTCACTTACATTCTCTGCTGCGTTCCTTTTCTCTTTCCATCCACACCAAGCATATATGTTACACATCAAGCAGCACTCTGGCCCCCCCCTTCCACCACAACGTCCTTGAACCGCTTCCCAAGCCGTGCCTCTCCCACCACCTCGTCACACACCTTGCGCGCCGCCCTCGCATCACAAAGCCGCACGTCCAACACCAGCCCCCCACAATACACGTTGCCCCGCACATGCCCGTTTCGACACACCACCAACAAACTCTCCTTGTCATGCATCTGCAACAACACCTGCTCTCCCACCAACGCACGCAACACACACGGCAGCAGCGCAGCACACACTTCGTGCATGTGCTTTCCCCCATACTCCCTGGCCACCACACACGCATGGTGATGTTGGGCATGGTGGCAAACTCGGTGGGCGTTGTTCACAGCGGGTGTCGTTGGGGGGGCTGTTGGTGTTGACGGTGTCCTTGCTGCTGCTGCTGCAACGCCACCGTCTGTCGTCACTTTGCCACCACGTGTTTTGCGCACCACCAGCACACCCATAATGACGACCAACATGAGCCACGTCGTCACATCGTCGAGTTGCAGCAGGCTGTACAGTCGCGGCACGAGGCACAATGCACAGAGCATGGAGCCCGCCCCGGCCGCATCAGACCACATCCCAGGTGGCTGTGGATACCCTGCAAAGCCCATGGCTGTTTGCACCTGTGTGGACGTGGGGTTTTGTTTGGCTGGCCGCGATACATATCGATGTCTAGGCTGTATGAGGTAAAAGACATGCACGCCACCCCCCCATGTGCGAATATCTACTGCACATCAGTGCTGGAGGTGGTTGAATTGCGAGAGGTTGCGTGCGTGCTACAACGCCAACAACATCGGCACACAAATCGACGTTCTTACTCACACGCACCTAGTTGACGTCCTGGGCTTGCCAATGAATGTTGAGTTTACTTAACACACGATATGAATGTTGAGGTTGAAAATCTATGTGTGTTACAACACGTTGCCACATCACTACACATCACCACCCAAACTGTGGCACCGCCTCTTTGCCATCGTCACCACCAGTATCGCGTGGCCACCACCACGGCCGCCGCCTGGTACTACTCCCTCCACCACCAGACGACGCCACATCCCTGCCACCCATGCTTTGCCGCACCCCCCTATACACCAACCCCACAGCCTGCCCAATAATTGCAACCAGCAACCACGACACCACCACACGCGCCTGCTTGAGCACCGTCAGGAGCAATGGACCAACAACATCCCCCACCTCAAACAACAGCGACAGCAGTAATGGCCACCCAGTGAATGCCTCGAGCTCCTATGCATAAATGTATGTGTATGGGGGTTGTCGCACGTGACAACCAAGGTGTACTTCCTCAATGACACGCCTACCTGTGTGCGTTTGACAGCCAGGGATCGTGGCTGCAGCCTCCCACCCGGCCGGATCAGCCACAGCTGCTGTGTATCCTCCAACACCCGCCGCACACCCCACCACTTTCTATCCACCCATTGCGCGAGCAGCACCTGGTTGCGAAATCGCTCGAGCGACCGCGACGAGGCAATGCTCGGGTGCACATACGTTGCGACTGTTGTGTTGCTGAAAACCCCTGCTTGGGGTGGGGCGCCTGAGGAGAAGATCTGTGTGTCTTGCAAGTAAGGTTGTGGGCTGTCTACAGTGCCCTGGATGTCTGGAGGGGCTTTTGGAAGGGTCCCTGCACGTGCCTGGGAAAGATATGAACTTGCAACTGCTTCAGCAATGGTGACTGCCATGTCATGCATGATGGCTGCTGTTGTGAGGACTTGTTTCTGCCGGCTGCTGGTGGTGGGAGTGGTGGTGCCTGCTGCTGGTGCCCAGCCCCTGTGAATGTGTGGGACATTGAATCAACAAGAAGTATAGGCAACAACAACTGTATGCACAACAGACAAAAACCACCACTGTCATCATTCCCACATACACAACAGGCTCCACCATGACACACACCTCAGCGTCACAGGGGGTTGCTGCACAGCTGCCAATGCTTGCTCCCGTATAGACATGCCTCCCTCACCATGTGTGCCACCCGTCACATCATTGCTGTGATTTCCATGCCTGGTATACATGAGGCTGTCTGTACCAACATCCTGACTGCTTCTTTGTTCCTCTGTGTGCTGCCCCTGCTCCGCCTCGAGCATGCCAACTGCTTTTTTCATTGCCCCATCATACAGGCCCATCTTGCCCTCTGCACTTTGCCACAGCGTCCCCACCCACTGCCCTGAGGGTGGCTGCTGCTGTTCTTGTGCTTGACTGGTACTCTTGCCGCGTGTGTCTGTAGCGCTGTCTTGCTCGTCATCACTCTGCCAATCATCCAACCATGCATTTTGGGCTTGCATTTTGGCAGCACCATGGTCTTCCATCCCCTCCTGCTCACCCATTGCTACATCCCCACCACGCTGCTCCATCATGGCATCCCTTGCCTGCTGTGCCAACTCTGGCAAGACTACCCCAAGCATAGCTCGACACGCCATGCATGATGCCTCTGCGATGACATGCCTGCTTGATAATGGCTGCTGGTGGTCACGGGTCGTTATTGTTTCCAGTGCAGACAGGGAGAGCATGAGCACCTGCTGCCGTGCTGCTGGTGTGAGGCCCTGATGGGGGAAGGTTGAGGGTGGCGGTGATGTGTGGGTGTTTTGCATGAGCAGGTGTGCATGATTGGTATGCGCATGCAACAGCGTGGTGTAGAGGAGGAGTGAAATGGCATGTTGCTGAACGCTACCAAACATACATGTGCATGATGATATGTATGCATGATGACAGCCTGCACACACCCTCAACACACCTGCAACATAAGTTGTGGTGAGGAAGGCACTTGTTGTTGATATAATTGCTGGGGTTGTTGCCCTGTTGCCCTTGAAGATACAGCGCCTTGCTTGCTGGGTACGTTCCCCCTCTGCTGCTGTCGAATACCAGTGCTGCTACCAGTGATGTACGGAGTATGGCCAGCAATGTTAATACCAGTTGTCTTGTTGCTGGTGGCATCACTACCACCATTACTATTATGCTTTGGAGGTACAAGGGGGCGCCATACCAAGTCCCACAGCGCTGGAACGGGTTGCGGGGGTGGTGGGGGTGAAAGCTCTGCGACAGGGGTCCTATGTGGTGATGAGAAAGATAGGGTACAAGATGCAAGTTGGTATGTTGACATTCATGCAGGAAAGTGGTGACGTTTGTGGGGCAATTTAGTGCCCAAAAAACAACCCAACATTCTGACCTGGTTGGCCGCTGGTTGACCATTGACCCTTCAACAGTACTACCCCCCCCCCTGACCACACCAGTATCACTATCTGCATTGGTACGGCGGGTCCACACACTTGCCCGCCTGTCACCAAGTTGCATAATGGCTGCCCCCAGCAGCACACCAACCAGTGTGCCTTGTAGTGCCCCAGGATCTATACCATCCAGTGGTACGCCATGCACCCGGTGTGTGCGGCGGTGTTGCCTGGCTAGTCGATGATGTTGCTGATCTTGACCGAGGCGTGCAACACCTCTATGGCGTGGACGATGCATGTGACACCGTGCGGTGATAGGAAAGGGCATATTGAGGGTCATTAAATTAATTGTGAATTGCAGTCAAACGTATGTTGGCCGTCACAGTGCATGCTCGATGGCGTATGACTAGTGTGCACTTTCTCTTGCACGAATTGGATCGCGCATGATACTGCAATGGTGTGCTAGGTCTCAGGTTGTGCTTGCTGGTGTTGTTTCATTGCTGAAACCGACCAAGTGCCAATATATTGCTTACCAAAATTGTGCAGTTGACCACAACTTACACAATGCCAATGTCCTCTGTGCGTCTGCAGCACACTGCTTCCCGCCACAACACAACACTCGTGCGTCTGCAGCACCCACCACACCCTCTTTTCCACCAAAAAACGTTTCGTGTTGTGCATCCCCATCAGCATCTGCACCCACAACATACACTTTGTGCTGCTTCCAACACGGCCATGTCCACAACAACTCCTCCAGTGGAGTTTTTCCAATACAACATCAACCTCAAGGCACGACCACGTGGTTGTCACGTTGTCACACGTGAGATCTTGGCTGGTCTCAAAGACCTGCAGCACGTGGAAGTGGGGCTTGCCAATTTCTTCATCCAGCACACCAGTGCAAGTCTGACCATCAACGAAAATGCCTCACCCGACGTGCCTTTGGACTTGAATGTAAGTAGAGGGGGAGTTGTCGGTGTGTGCTGCTGCTGCTTGTGTAAGCTTTGTCGTTGTTGTTTACAGTATGTCATCTTGTGTACAAGCAAACAGGATACGTTGCACGACAACATTGTCCATACACCACCCACTTGAATACATCAGGATGCGCTAGATCGCATAGTACCAGAGGGGCGCCACTATCGCCATCTAGATGAAGGCTTGGATGATATGCCGGCCCATGTCAAGTCAAGCCTTATGGGACCCTCACTGACCATCCCCATAGGAAGAGGACGCTTGATGCTGGGCACATGGCAGGGCATTTATTTGAATGAGCACCGCAACCACGGGTAAGGCTGATGGTGTTCGTGTCATATGTGTGTACAAGGTCATCACCGCACACATACACACACGCAGGGGCAGTCGCACCGTGGTGGTCACATTGCAGGGCACGCGACGTGCCGATGGTCGTGCATATGGACCAAACGCTTGAGTTGTTTGTGTGATTTATTACTACTGATAGTGTGTTGAGGTGCTTTTTGGATGCGTCTCGTGTAACATGATCATCGCCAGATCGAGTGATGCACATAACGGCTTTTCCAGCGGTTTCTCAGCAGGCGATTGTATTTGCAAGCGCTGTCCCTTGTTCCTCACTGCTCGAGAACGACCTTGTTGCAGCACTTTACGTGTACCACCATGCCACGAAAACATGGCTATATATAGACAAGATGCACTACACAGCTGTATGATCTGTATACATAGAGCAAGCACCCAAGCTGTTGTTCAAGGACACAACACTCACAAGACAAAATTGCAAGACGAAACAACAAAGCTGTTTTCTTCTCTCGCACCAAAACTGCACACTTTCCAGGTGCCTCACAAACGAATACCCAAGCGTCCAAGTGCACTAAACATACGTGCATACAACTTTTGCTGCTCCACGGTGTCTGCCCCCTTGTCCATATACCGTGGCACTGGCCACGTTTCTCCATATCGATATTCAAGCGCACCCTCCACATCACCCGGTACATTCATCCAGCACTGTTGTGTTTAAAGGGTGCGGATGAGATGTTGTTGAGGTAATATTTGTGCACTTTCTAAACACTTTCCAAACACCTACCCCTCGAAACTCGAGCTTGGCTGTCGGCAACACCAACGCCGCAGGGATGTCGCAGCAATCACCGTGCCCCAAATTGATGCGCAGCATGGCATTTGCCCCATCTTCGTCATCCATCCTTAACAGTGCTGCTTGTTTTTGTGTACCCATCCCCCCGCCTGGCACATCTTGTGCTGCATCCTCCATCCCCAAAGAGTCGCTGTCGCTGCTGCTGGGGTGTTCTTGCAGGGTTGCTCCAAACAAGTCTGCCATGCCCAGGTGACTGCGCAACCTCAACCACGATGCTGTGGAATCCTCTGATGCTACCACACGCTGTATGGTTGATGGAAAACAACATGTGAGAATGCATGTAATGACATGTGCAAAATCAAGGCACCACAACAAACACCTTGGTCCAATAGCCCTTGTGCTGCAGGCGCTTGTTGAGCAGTGCCTCAATTCGTGGCCAGTCGGGGTTGAGGATGCCAATATCACAATCGTTGTCGTGCAAGATGATGTCCTCGTCACGATAGACACCAAGTAACGTGCCAAAATCAAGCCAATACACACACCCAGCCTCTTCCAGCACTGGCACAAGATCCAAGAGCATGCAGCGCAGCGCACGGCGACGCATCGAGTGGAACAACTGTGTGGACGAGGGGATGGGTTGCTTGGATACACAAACACACACGCATAGACATTCCTCTCCCTCAATGAGACTTACCCTCAATACACCACGGACGGTGCAATAGGCAGCACCAGCAACCATGATGCCTGTGCCAACCACGTGTGCTGCTGGGTTGTGGTGGCAGGTACGCCGCCTAAACTTGGCTTGCAAATGGGTGCCGCGTTCATGCACATCCACACCCTCGTCGCCCTTGCCCTCTGCGCGTTGACTTGAAGCATCGATTTTCCTGGTTGCTGGCAAGCGCACAGCGGTCTGCGTGTCGTGTCGAGGCTGCATGAGGAATGAGTGTTCACTCCTGTAGCTTGTTCACTCCTTGCTATACTCTCTGTACGCTCTCCTCGTCCAAGCAAATGGTCCAAGTGTACTTACATGGTTGGTTGGTAAAACACATTGGTATATTGTTTTTTGGAAGCTCAAAACTTTATCACGCATCATTTCTCACAACGATAGCGACACCACCATGGGCAGGCCATTAACCGTTGCAACCACGCAATTTGCGTGCAGTTGGGACAATATAGATAATTTGGTAAGCAAAGGTCGGGGGTTTGTTGTTTGGGGTGCTGGGGTTGACTAGACATCGTCATCATCGCTACAGGCCAAGGCAGAGCAGCTTGTGCGTGACGCAGCAGCTGCTGGAGCACAGGTCATCCTCCTGCAGGTAAGATAGTGCATGATATTCTCATACCACCACAACAGTGCCCCGCCATACCCCACCTACCCTAGGAACTGTTTGAAACGCCCTACTTTTGCCAAGACCAACTCCCCAAACACTTCAACCTCGCCCGCCCACTGGATAACAACCCAGTGATCAAGCACTTTGCCGAACTTGCAGCAGAATTGTCAGTCGTGCTCCCCATTAGTTATTTTGAGCGTGCCAATAATGCATTCTTCAATAGTATAGTGGTGATTGACGCTGATGGGTCTGTACTGGGCAACTATCGCAAAAGCCACATCCCCGACGGACCAGGATACCAGGAAAAGGTGCGGAGATGATGTGGTTCCGGATTGTAGCTGCGTACAACTGGGTGTGTCTTTTATGCGTTTTCCGTCATGTTTAGTATCACCACCACAACTAATACACGCAGTTTTACTTTAGCCCCGGTGACACTGGTTTTCGTGTTTTTGATACAAAATACTGCAAGCTAGCACCATTGATTTGCTGGGACCAGTGGTTTTCAGGTGCCGCTGCATGTGTAGCCCTCATGGGTGCCGAGGTGTGGAGGGGCTCGTACATGCCAACGACATTCATAAACACATGTGTTGGTAATCGCATTATATGAAAATTGTCATTTTTCCTTTTCAACACCACCACACACAGTCGATTGTCTACCCAACTGCTATTGGTTCAGAGCCCCAGGACCCCACTTTGCACTCGTACCCACATTGGATTCGTGTGCAAACGGGGCATGCAGGCGCCAATCTTGTACCAGTGATGGCGGCCAATCGCATAGGCACAGAACAGGGAGAGGGATCTCAGATCACATTCTACGGTGGCAGCTTTATATCAGGACCCACGGGGGAATTGGTGGCGCAGGTATGATGATTTCTTGCATCATTTTCCAACGGGCGCATGGCTCCATATTCCCACCACCTCCAAAACAGGTGGGGCGCAGAAAGGATGCAGCCCCAGAAGGATGGCCTGATCCAGCCCCTGAGCACATTGAGGGGTTTGTCACAGCCACGTTTGACCTGGACGAGGTTGCGTTGACCAGAGCAGCGTGGGGCATCTTCCGTGACCGTCGCCCTGACCTGTACACAGCTATTTCCACACTGGACGGTGTCACCAAATGATACTTTATGTTGTTGTTGTTTTTCTCCCACCATTGCTGTAACTGCACATTGCAACATCACATTGCATCTATGGCGGGTGTTACAGCACAGTCATCACCATGTGTGACGACGATCACCCCATGCAGCACTATACACACCCCCCTTTGAAAGTACGCGCCTAGGAAAAAGAAAAACACACACAACAAACAGAAACAGAAACACGTTCTACCCAGGATCATCATCATCATCATTTTGGCCAGCATACTATCCATCACACAACAACAGTACTAGGTGGTGTACACGCGTGGGCACACACTCCCCACCTCCTCCCCACCTCCACACCCACAGCACGTTTACTTGGCCATTTCGGCAGCCAACTTGTCAGCCTTTTCCTCCACTTCCTTGATATCACCCACCATGTAGAATGCAGCCTCTGGCAGGTGGTCAAACTTGCCATTCAAAATCCCCTGAAACCCGGAAATCGTGTCCTTGATATCTACATATTTGCCTGGAGACCCAGTAAACACTTCTGCCACACGGAATGGCTGCGACAAGAAACGCTGCACCTTGCGTGCACGTGCGACAGTGAGCTTATCCTCTTCACTCAATTCGTCCATACCCAAAATGGCAATGATATCCTGCAGACCCTTGTAATCCTGCAGCAGCTTTTGCACTGCACGGGCCGTGTTGTAGTGCTCCTCCCCGACAATGCGGGGGTTGAGCATGCGGGAGGTGGAATCAAGAGGATCCACAGCGGGGTAGATACCCAGCTCGGCAATACCACGAGACAACACAGTGGTGGCGTCCAAGTGGGCAAAGGTGGTGGCAGGGGCAGGGTCCGTCAAGTCATCTGCTGGCACGTAGATGGCTTGCACAGAGGTAATGGAACCCTTTTTGGTAGTGGTGATACGTTCTTGCAGGCAACCCAAGTCAGTTGCCAGGGTGGGCTGTGTGTGGGTGTGGTGGTGGTGTAAGACTGGTGAAACACAAGGGGCAACACACACACACACAACACTCACACGCACGAAAACACACACAACAATCACCTGGTAGCCGACAGCAGAGGGAATACGGCCCAGCAAGGCAGACACCTCAGAGTTGGCTTGGGTAAAGCGGAAAATGTTGTCTACGAAAAACAACACATCCTGACCCTCCACATCACGGAAGTATTCGGCCAGGGTCAACCCCGTCAATGCCACACGGGCACGGGCACCAGGGGGCTCGTTCATTTGGCCAAAGACCAATGCACACTTGGACTCGGCTTGCTTTTCACCCAGTTTGTTCACACCCTGTTGTTGGGGATACGAGGGGTTGTGTTTGGCATGCACCTATGTGTTCTGCCCATATAAAGGGCACACCCCACATGCAACATACCGACTCGAGCATTTCGTGGAACAAATCATTGCCCTCACGGGTGCGTTCACCCACACCGGCAAACACGGAGAAACCACCGTGAGCAGTGGCGACGTTGTTGATGAGCTCCATGATCAACACAGTCTTGCCGACACCGGCACCACCAAACAAGCCAATCTTACCACCACGGGCATAGGGGGCGAGCAAGTCGACCACCTTGATGCCGGTAATGAGGATTTCCTGCTCCACACCCTGCTCGTCAAAGGTGGGTGCATCACGATGGATGGACAAAAACTCGTTGGAATCTGTGGATGTCATGTGCGTATTGGGGTGTGTTTTGAGGGGGAGTTTGCATGCACCCGTAGCCTCTATGGTGCCCCACCACACGTACTCACGGGGCCCTGCTCGTCGACAGGCTCGCCAATCACGTTGATGATGCGTCCCAATGTTCCACGACCCACAGGCACCTGCATGTCGCATGAGCGAAATATGTGCTGCTGTGCACAATGCAACAACACCCATTTCAATTCATCCTGCACCCACCTTGATAGGGTCGCCAGTGTTGACAACTTTTTGACCACGGACAAGGCCGTCGGTGGTGTCCATGGCAATGGTGCGCACTGTGTTGTTACCCAAATGCTGTGCAACCTCCAGCACCAGCCTGATCTCGTGGTCCTGCACCTCCAGGGCTGTCAAAATGGGGGGCAGCTCACCCTCAAAACGCACATCAACCACAGCACCAATGATCTGTGAGTGGGTGCAAAAGTATAATCAACCACCAACCCCTGGAATTCATCAACACTGTAATTTGCAATGCACGAAGGCCATGACTTGCTCCACCCCACCCGAAACCCGCGGTTTCGAGGCGATCTGACCATTTGTGCTGGTACACACCCACCTGCGAGATAAACCCACTTGCCACGCCTGCTGCTGCCGCAGGCTTGTCATCTTTTTTCTCTACGGGAGCTGGCTGGGCAGCAAAACCACGCAGAAACTGTGTATGCTGCAGGCATGGAACAGCAGCTGGGGCAACCGATGCGTGCTGGCTAGAAACGGAGGCTAGGGTGCGTGCAGATGCGGCACGGGCCAGCCGTGCGGCTGCCAGCAGTCCCGCTCGACGCCACATGATGATAAATTGTCTGTATGGTGGTGCTTTTTTGTGAGGGTGGTTTTATAGGTTTACTGCAGAGAGCATGTGATGGTGGTGTGCATGTTGGTGGTGTACATGACTGGCTCCACCTTTGTAGGAGCACTGCACAAACACACACAGTAGTGCGCACAGCAACACACTGGCAAGCGGTACCCGTGTGCCCGTGTGTGTGCCCGTGTGTGCCCGCCCGTGTGTGCCCGTGTGTGCCCGTGCCCGTGTGTGCTCATTGTGTGGACTATGTATGCAAGGCGCGTGCATCATGACGTATGGCTGCACCCTCAATGGCTGCACCCTCAGGTGTGTACACACCAGAGAAAAGATGTCAACTTCACAATCGCAATAATCCAACCATAAACTCCAATCAACCATAGTTTCAATATTATCACACCCCAAACATCATAAATCACACACGCAACCCACTCCTACACAACCCTAGATCACACCATCGGTACCACATGTCATCGTGTACCACCCCACCAAACGCGCGTCCTTTCCATGGTCCATTTCTGCGTTTCCATGATTATGATCCACAGGCCAACAAGTGGTCTCTGAGCGCACTGTATGTCATCCCCCCTTCATTCTCCCATCATCACACGCTCCAGCTGCACCTTGATGACGGACCCCACACCACCCACTGGCAAGGCTATGTTGTGGACACCTTTGAAAACCACGTCCTAATGCGCTTCAACTTTTCCACCTACCTCGCGCATCAACAGCGACAGCTGCGGTACAGGGTTGACCTGCCTGGGCACCCCTCCAACACCTCATTTTGGGTGCCAGGACTTTCAGAACCACTGCACTGGGGCTTTCGCAGCTGTGACTGGTTTTCTGGGGGCGTGGATCCAGTGCCGTACGGGGGCCACACACCCGTGTGGAACGACATGTTGCAGACACACGCACGCAAACCCCTCCATGTGTTTGTTGGAGGAGGGGATCAGCTGTACAACGACCCCGTGATGGACCACGTGCCACAGGTGGTGTGCTGTGGTGTGCTGTGTGAAACATGACCACACACACACGCACCCAACAGGACCCACCCAAGACCCCCTCCACCAAATACACAGTTGCAAGCATGGCAACAGTTGAGTGACCGTCGGCAGCGTGCCAGTGCATCATTCACGCCAGACATGCAAGAGGCATGTGCCCGGTACTATTTCTGGCATTACTTGGAGATATTTGGCAAAGAATCCATTGCTGACGTCTATGCCAACATTCCTCACATCCTCATATGGGATGATCATGACATTATTGACGGCTGGGGTTCGTATGAACCCTCCCTGCAAGCATGTCCCGTGTTTCAGGGACTGTTTCAGGTAGCCAAGCGCTTTTATCTACTCTTCCAGCATCACACCACTGAAGCACTGGCAGCAACGCAGTCAGGGCTGTTTGGGGAGCATGCATGGAATTTTGTCAAGTATATTGCACCAGATGTGGCCATCCTAGGTGCAGATATGCGAGCCAATCGAACCATACAGCAGATTATTACTCCAGCCAATTATGATGCCATATTTTCCAAGCTCAATACATTGCATGGCGGGGTCAGGCATGTGGTGCTCGTGTCTGCGGTACCCATGGCATACACCGAGCTGCCACTGAGCGAAACAGGCCTCAAGGTTGGGGGGCTAATATGCGTGTGTGTGCTGTGTGCGTATATACAACAAACTACATGCACCATCAACCACAGTGCACATCATCAACCACAATCACACACCACATATACAGTTATTGAGTGGCATGAGCAAGGAAAATGCAATCAACACCATGTTGGGGAAGACTGGGTTGAGTCAAAAACTGATGAAATATGATGAACCAGAGCTGCTGGATGATTTACGGGACAGCTGGTGCTGTGGGGTGCACAGCAAGGTAGTGTGCTCCGCATGCACATGAGTTTACGATGCAGGCACCATTGTTTTGCCATGATCACCACCAACAACACAGGAACGCATGGCCTTTGTCTCTCGCTTGCAGCAATTTGCGGTGGACCGCAGCTGCCGCATCACAATCATCAGTGGCGATGTGCATTTGGCTGCATTTGGGCTGTTTTACTCACACCCAAAAATGGGAGACATAAAAAAGGACCCCAAGTGGATGCTGAATGCCACGAGCAGTGCGTCTGTCAACCCTCCACCACCTGCTGCGCTGGTCAGGCTGCTCACCTCGACAAGCCGTGCAACAACAATGAGCGCCATACGCACGCGGGTGGGTGGATGAGGTTGTATTGATAGATGGTATGGTAAAAAATGTCCCTAAAAACCTGATTGTGCTGCACACACAGGAAAAGCTCATCCGCGTGTTTGCCAATCGCAATCCCATGAGTGACAAGCTGCTGGCGCGCCGGAATTGGTGTTCTGTGACTGCCTTTACAGGTATTCCCACATGCGTGTTGAACAGTTGAGTTCTGTGACGTTGCCACACCCTACTCCCCACACTCCCCAGGCAATAATGCAGAGGCCAGTTCCATGTTGTTTGAGTTGCGTGCTGAACATGAAGTCAACCCCAAGGCAACATCGTACACGCCCAAGCCCTTTGATGTGTTTAACACCAGCGTGCCTCCATTGCTCATACAACCCACTGGAAAACACATTCCACCACCCGTGGTGCCTGTCCCTGGGCCAATGCCCCCCCCAACTTCGAGTCCTGTTGGGCCAGTAGAATCAATACTCCTGGATCCTCCAAATTTGCCCTATATTTGCGGTGCTGCTAAATTTAGGCCTACACCATACACGCCAAGTGGAGCACCGGTGGCCCCAGATGGTGCTGCACCTCCGCTGCATGAGGCACCACCATCAACAGCAGCACAGCCAGGGTCACAGTATGGAACAGCACCACCGGGTGCATATCCTGCAACAACATCTTCTAGCCAAGGAGCATACCCTGCAGCATCACCAAGCACATACCCTGCAGCACCACCAAGTGCATACCCAACAGCACCACCAAGCGCGTACCCTTCAGCACCAGGGGCATACCCTTCAGCACCACCGAACACATACCCAGCAGCCCCACCAAGCGCATACCCTGCAGTGCCAGGTGCACACCCTTCAGCACTGAGTGCATACCCAGCAGCACCACCATCAAGCGCACACCCTTCAGCACCGAATGCATACCCAGCAGCACTGAGTGCATACCCAGCAGCACTACCCAGCGCATACCCAGCAGCACCACCAAACGCATACCCAGCAGCACCGAGTGCATATCCACCACCTCCACCGACTGCTCCTTTGTACCAACCTGCCTACCAGCAAGCCCCGCATGGACAGCAGCAACCACCAACAAGCCAGCCTGCAAACCAGCAGTATCCCAATGTTGGAGGGGTATTGTAACGCATGAGCATCACCATTGTGACAGTCGTTACACACAATACTGCAGCAGCACAAACCATGCCCACTTGTATATTACTATTGTGTTGCTCATCAATCTCAGTAACAAAAAGTGTCCAAGCACACTCGCACTGTCACACACATTGTGTTTGTTTCCTCTACATACAACCGTTTTGTTAATGCACACAAATACATGCGCATACAGCAACCCATGCTCCTGCATCTCTCGTTACGCTGCCTGCTGCATCAATGCCAATATCTCTTCCTCCTCAAAGCAATATGTGTCTGCGCAAAACTCACAAGTCACCTCAATCTTGCCCTCCTTTTCCATAATATCTCGAACCTGTGGTGCGTGTTCAACATTGTGTGCCACATAAAGGTGGCATGCTGATACAAGACGCCCCTCATCCATACCTCTGCCTCACCCAACAATGCCACTGCGCGCTTCATTCGCTCCTTCAAATCCCCCGCTTCACATGGACCAAACCTGTGTAGTGCACATACAACATGCCCGGATAACCCTTTTCTTCCACATACACACACACAAACAAACAAATACTCTCTCTCAAACAAGTACATACTTGGGGGTGAGCTCAAACCCACCATCAGCCATGCCCAGTCCTGCCAACAATTTCTCTGTAATGTCCAACGGTGTAAGCCCCTTGTCCAGCATTTCCGTAACCGTGGGCAATTCTGCCAGATTTGATTCCAACCGGCTCAGTGTCTCTTCACTGGCAAATGGCAAGACCTGAATCAAAAATCCACCTGCTGCCTTGACAGACGCATCCCGATTGATGCTGACACCCAGGCCCAATGCACTATTGGTTTGTTCACTGTCTACAAGGTAGCGGGCCAGGTCATCTGCTACTTCTCCACTGTAAATGGGCACCATGCCGCTGTATGGCCGATCCTGGGAAGGGTGGCTGCGCACCACGGCGAGGACGCCCTTGCCCACTGCCGCACCAACATTGAGCTTGCCATCAGGTCGCAGTGGTGGATCTGCGGCAGGGTTGCCCACCTGTAGTTGTTGTGTGTGTGTGGTGTGTGTATGAGAGCCATACGGTAGTATGACCGTCGCATGAGCGCATACACCACCATGAGAGCTATCCACATGTTTTTGTATTTTATGCTGTTCCCAAACACACTACCTTGCCCTTGACGTTGCCCTTGGGGTCGGCAATCACCTGCACTGAACCCAGCGGGCCATCCCCCTGAAATGTCACTTGTGTTTTCTCCTGATCGCCCTTGAAGCACCCCATGAGCAGTGTGCCCAGCAGGGCACGACCCAAGGCGGCAGAGGCTGTGGGGGCGGTTTTGTGGCGCCGGCACGCGTCGGCAACCAGTTCAGTGCCCTGCACCACCATGACAGATACTTCATTGTTTTCAGACATGGTCCTCAACACCTTGTCGGCTGCATGGACGATGACTGTGGTGCGGCGGCCCTGTGCGTGTGGATGGGGTGGCAAGGGAGGCATGTGATGGTGGTGGTATGGCTTTTGGGATTTGTAGATCACCGCATAAGTATTGCGTTGAGTATTGCATGTTATTGGCGTTGTCCCAAGAAACGTACACGCAAGCACTGGAAGTTGTCGTGGATTTTTGCATGGCGAGTACACGCTACGGTGCCACACGGGCGTGTTGGTGCTGGCAATAACATGAATATTACTTTGCGTGGGTGTTGCAAGTTGTGTTATGTTAGTGTGGAGGTTGTGGAGGTTGTGGAGGTTGTGGTGGCAATACAATGTAAACAGCGCCCCGCACCCTTTGCAGTGTTTCCCATCCAACACACAGCCTACCCAACAAACAGCTTAACACAGCAATTGGTGTGGGAGTACCTGTGCATTTCTTGATGGAACTATGCATTGCTCTCCCCACACAAGAAAACCCCGTGTGACGGGTCCACACACACCTCAAACACGTACTGTTGCGTGCAGCTGAGTAATATCTGTGCACTGAGAGTATGTGCACTGAGTCACAAGCACTGGCACAAGATTGATAGCAACTCAGTCAATGGGACCGACGGATCCTCCCGAGTGGCAGTGGTCAAACTGGTGGTGGTCAAACATGTACTAGGTACGAACCCTCGGAAAAGTACGAAAACAACAATCACAATCAACTTGATCATTACACAACAACAAACAACACACAAACACCAAGGCTTGGAGGCTCGGCACATCCAGCCACAATAACAGATTGCCAGCACACAACACAGTCGAACTAGGGGAAAACATCACCGCGAGCCTGCCCTGTGATAAGCAGGTGCATGTTTGTGTAGAGAGGCCATACAGTCTCTTGGTCTACAGCCAAACCACCTTGGTGCAGCAGCAGGATGTTGGCAAAGGGCAGCCAGACGGGAACAGCCCTTGGCAAGGGATCTAAATCCGCAGCATGTAGTACGACAGCGACGCCTGCAGGTGCGTGCACTGTTTCTTGCAGTTTTCGTGCTGGGAGCACGAGTGCCACATCTCTTGGTTCTCAGACAGTATGCTCGTGCATACACCCTAGCGTCGCCACAATGACACATGCACGTTTGCATTGCATGGTGATTAGTAATTGATCACCAGTACAGCATGGGGGGGTGTCTTGCGCTTTCTGTATCGCAATCTGTGCATGCGCCCACCCGTTAAGGCGGGTTTTGGGCTTGTTTAGGCCAGGTTGCATGTCGTATGGATGTGGGGTAGGGTGCATATGCTTTGCAGGCGGATGTGTTCATTTCGTACCCCCTCTTTTGGCGTCCTAGGTGGGCGCATCCGTCGCGATGCCTCAGGAATTCGGCGCTCTACACGCACAAGAGTTGCCAGGCTGGACGATGCTGAGCAATACAACCGTGGAGCCGCTACAACGGTACGAATGAGGTGGTGGTGGTGTGGGATGGGATTGATGGGATTGATGGTGTTGGGTGCCCGCCTCCACTACGACACTGCACCACCACCGCACACACAGGGTGCCGCAGATGCGCAGTATGCAGAGGGCTACGATCAGCAGGCATACGATGAAAACGGCCAGTACTACGACGAAAACGGCCAGTATTACGACGAAAACGGCCAGTATTACGACGAAAACGGCCAGTATTATGAGCAAAATGGGGTGTATTACGATGAAAACGGACAGCCATACTATGCCGACGCCCAGGCATATGACGAAAATGGCCAGGCATACGAATATGAGTATGACGAGGCAGCATACGCTGCCGCGTATGGCAACCCCAGTGCAGATGAAGCAGCAGAGCTCGAGGCCCTGCGTCAGCAAAATGAGATGCTGCGACGTCAGGCTGAGTTGAGTGCAGCAGGGTTGCATCCCATGGACAAGGCTGCTTTAGCGCAGGAGTTTGAGCAGCTTGCGTATGTGGCACAAGAGGTGGGGGAGCAGGTGGAAATTCCCACTACTTTGTTGGAAGAGGAAGAGGTATGTTCGTGTGGTGTGGTGGTGGTGTAGGGGTAACTCAACATGGTGGGTTGTTTCTTGTGTGTGTGTGCTTAACATTTAAAACTGCCATTCATCATTATTTTTTTCCTTTCACCAACCACTGTTACTTGTTCTTTCAACAACAACCATCAACTGTGGGTTGTTCATTGACCTGTGCTTCACCAATGCACATCATACACACCACAGGCAGCAGCATATGAGGGCTATGGTTACGCACAAGATGGCCAAGCATACGACGAAGCAGCATATGCAGCAGATGGCCAATACGATGCAACTTCCTACGATGGCTACGATGACACCGTCGCATACGATGATGCGTCTGCTGCTGGGTATGCTCCTGAGGGACAGTATGATGAAGCTGCCTATGCAGCTGCCGATGAATTTTACGCCGCCCAGGGAGAAGGGGTGGCGTATGATGACGGGCAGGTGTATGAGGAGGGGCAGGTGTATGGGGAGGAGTATTATGATGCAGAGGCTGGGGGGGAGGGGTATTATGATGAGCAGCAGTATGATGCATATGGCGGTATGTGTTTGGATGCGGTTTGTGTGTGTGTGTGTTTGGGTCGGGGGTGCTTGTGATGATGATGAAACAATGATTTGTGTGAGTAATGTATTTTTCCAACGATGTTGTCTCATGGTCTTGTGTGTGTGTTGTTTTCCTTGTTCATCTTCATTTTGTTCATGTTGTCCTTGTTCATCTTCATTTTGTTCATGTTGTCCTTGTTTCCCTACACACAGAGGATGCATACGCCTACGACCAAAATGCTGCATATGGTATGTTGCTGCTTGATATATTGTATGGTGTATGAGTATCCATTATTGATATCATGCATTGTTGTGTGCACAATGCACAATGTGCAGGAATATATATTGCTATGTTTTTCATCCACAACATTGCTCATCATTCATACAAACAACTATCAAACACACATCAACCCCACTGACAACAAACACCCACAGAGGAGCAGCCATACGATTACGATTACGAAGACCCCTATGGCGCAGGAGATGCAGCTGCATTCACACCACCCCCTGTGCGACCAGAACCAGCCGCACGCCCCGCCTCAGTGGCAGCAGCAGCTGCTGCGGCAGCTGCCGCAGCAGGTGGCAAGCCCATGAGTCGTGTGGAAAAGGCTCAAGCCATAGCCAAGGCATTACAGGAGACGGCAAACATTGCCAAGACCACACGTGGTCGGCCTGGTATGCCGGTCCCTGCTGCTGGTATGGGAGCCCTGCAGGCCACCGGCGCCAAGAGCGCCGCTGCAAAGGTGTGTTTGGAGGGGATGTTTTGGGGGTGGGGGAAGGACATGGATTTGTGGGTGGGGGTGAGGATGACCATCACCATCATCAATGATAAATGATAATACATCATCATCATACTTGTCATATGTCATGCTTTGCATTTACCCCCCTCCCACATACACCACAAAACATAGGGTCCAGCAATGACAGAGTCTATGTATCAGCAGCTGCGCATCTCAGCAGCAGATGAGGTTGGGGAATTGGATGCCAAAGCAGTGGTGGCAGGCAAGGACACCTGGCTGTTTGCAACTGTGCCAGCAAAGCCAGTGGCGGGGGAGGATGTGGTGATATTCTTCAACCGACAACAGAGCGAGACATTGCGGTATGTGGGGGGGTCGTGGGGTGTGGGGGGGGTGTAGTGGGTATGGAGTGTGTGGTGAGTATGGGGGTGTGTAGAAACAGAACAGCAACAGGCATTGTAACTACACAACCATCATGCTTGCTTAAACACACACACACATACACACACAACTATCATGCTTGCTTAAACACACACCCATCCATCCACACACACATACACACGCAACTTCACACACACACCGCCCCCCCCCCCTACACACACAGTACACGCCCCCGCCTGCTGTGGCATGGTGCAGCAAACGACTGGGAACTGGAGAGTGTGTCTGGCCCAGTGGTGGAACTCACCCCTGCGCCCTGCAACAAGTCCCCCACTGAGGATTGGTGGTGGTGCCGAGTGAGGGTCCCTGAGGAGGCGTTTGAGTTGAAATTTGTGATTAGTGATGGCGATGGTGCGTATGATAATAATGGGGGACAGGACTTTTGGCAGGAGGTGTTGGGGATGATGAGCAAGGAAAAGTGGGGGACACTGTCAAGGGATCGTGCGGTATGCTTTTCATTTTTTTGTGGGGGGGTAATTGTTGTTGGGGTGTTTTTTGCGGGGGTTATGGGGTGTTTTGGGGGGGTTAAGATGATGGTGATGCGTGGTGTATGTGTATACAAGCTCGTACATGTCCCTGATGCGCAACACCATTCCATGCCATTTGTATGTACAGCATCCATACTCACACACATCACACACACACACACATATACACCATACAAACACCTACACGCCATACAAATACCATACACAAACACCATACACAAACACCATACACAAACACCTACACACCATACACACCATGCAAACACCTACACACCTAGGCTGCCATTGAGCGTTCTCGTATTGAGGAGGAGCAGCGCAAGATTGAGGAGCTGCATGCTGAGGAAAACATTGCCCAGGCTGAAACAGACATTGAAAAGGCACGCCTGCGTGTGGACGAAATGAAACGCAACCAGGTATGTGGTAGGGAACAAGGATAAACGGTGCTGAAAATAGGTGGTGGTGGTGGAAATGAGTGGTGGTGGTGGAAATGAGTGGTGGTGGTGGAAATGAGTGGTGGTGGTATGTGAAAGAAACACATGAATGAATCAACATGGTGGTGGTGGGTTGTTGTGGATTTGGAGGTGTATGGGAGGGAGGTGTGGAGGTGGGGGTGTAGTGATGTTGGTAATGTGTAGAGTGAGGGTGTCTGGGAGAGACGATTGGGTGTGACCTTACAAGCTGATGCATACACCATAGCAGTATTATCACAGCAAGCAATGCAACCCATCCACCATCACATCACACACTCGCACACTCCCTCCCCCACCCACACTTTCTTACACTCCCTCCCCCACCCACTCACACAGCACTGGATGCGTGAGGGCTCAGAGGTGCGCCACAGTGTTGGGGAAGGGGCCGATGAACGTACGCTGTGGGTGATGGCACCCGAGGTGGTGCGACCTGGCAGCAAGTTTCTGCTGCTGTACAACACCAAGGCAGGGCCCCTGGAACACATCCCGAACAACAACAAAGACACCCCTGTGTTTAAGATTGGACACAACAACTGGGTGGATCCAATTGTACGTGTGTGGTGATGTGTGTGGGGTTGTGATGTGTGTGGGGTTGTGATGTGTGATGGGTGTGTGATGGGTGTGATGTGTGTGTATGTATGTTGACACTGGACAACACAACCTCTGACACCCATCCTTGCCGTATATATACACCCTCTACATAAACATTATCATTCCTCTCCCTCCCTACACATCACCACTCACCTCCCTACGCATCACCACTCACCTCCCTACGCATCACCACTCACCTCCCTACGCATCATCACCCCCCCTCTCGCACACACACAGGAATACCCTGCCAAGCGTCTGATGGGTAAGATCAAAGTGAAACGCAAGGAACGCTACCTGCGCAAGGTGGTGGAGAGTGTGCCTGATGAAACTGCCAAGGCCGAAAAGGAAAAGGTATGGAAAGTAAAATTATTGCATATAATAATGAAACAATATATATATATATAGGGGAGTGCATATTGTATTGTGTGTGTCCTCCTCTCCTCTCCACTGTCCTCTTCACTGTCTTCCTGTCCATTGCCTATATATATACACACTCTCAACGCACGCATACACACACACACACTTCACACACACACTTCACACACACACTCACACACACACACACACTCAAAACACACTCAAACATACCCACCCACTCACACAGGAGGATGCCAAGGCAGCCAAGGAAGAGGAGGATGACAAGAAAAAGGAAGACAAGGAAGATGCCAAGGCAGAGAAGAAGGATGACAAGGATGATAAGGAAGAGGAGAGCAAGACAAGCACGTCCAAGGAGGTATGATATGATGTGTGTGTGGTGTATTGTGGATATAATGTGAATAATTTCGTCGTATTATTGCCCTGTATTGCACTCCGCCCCCCCCACCACCACCACCTCCAACCGCCCCCCCCACCCCCCCACCCCCCACCCCCACCACTACAGAAACGCATCGAAACTGTTGCCAAGTCACAAGAGCTTGTGTTGGAGAAGAAGGTGGTGCGTGAAGAGGTGGTGGAGGTCATTGTGGAAAAGGAGGAGGATGGTGAGTGGTGGGAGGCTGAGATTACAGTACCAGCAGATGCAGTGGCACTCAATTTTGTGGTGCGCTATCATGCTACGTGGGATAACAATTATGGCCGTGACTACAAGGTATGTGCTGCTGTTGTTGTTGTTGTTGGTGGTGGTGGTGTTTTGTGTTGGTGTACGTTGTGTTGGCAACACCCCCACCTTTACCCCACACAATACTACACCCCCACCATACACCCCCACCATACACCCCCACCATACACCCCCACACCATACACCCCACACAGATTGCAGTGCAGCCACCAAAGCAGTTTAAGAGCTTTGAGGAGTGGGCAGACAGCTTCTTGGATGTGTATGCAGAGGAGGAAAAGAGGGCACGTGAGAAAAAGGAAGCAGAGGAGCGAGCACGACGCAAAAAGCGACTTGCCAAACACAGCAAGAACAACGTATGTGTGCTGTTTTGTGTGTGTGTGTGTGCATGTGTGTGTGTGCATCGACGTTGATGTGCATGCATATTTTTGTTTTTGTATTGTGTGTGTGTGATGGCCACAATTCACCACCACCCTACACACCACCCTACACACACCACCCTACACACAGGAGCATGCCATGGCAGTACGCAAGCGCCAGATGAAGCACGTGTTGTTCACCAAACCGGACAACCCCATGCCCGGGGACACAATCGAGGTGTATTACAACCCCCAAAACACCATCCTGGGTGGGCGCCCCAATGTGTTTTTGCGAGGTGGCTTTAATCGATGGAAGCATCCAAAGCCATTTGGGCCCATCCAGATGATTCCACCAGAGAGTGGAGACCATTTTAGGGTATGTGAGAGGGGTGTGTGTATATGTGTGTGGTTGGGTGTGTATGTGTGGGTGTATGTGAGTGTGTACGAGTGTGTGGGTGGGGGTGGGCATGCGTGTGAATGGGTGTATGAGTGTGGGGGTGAGTGTTTGATTGTGTCCCTGCTTAGTCACATCCCTCTTCAATCACCATCATCCTCTTCAATCATCATCATGCACCATTCGCTCCACCCCTCTTAAAACCTCACGTCCACCCCCAAACCCCACTCTAGGCAAAGATTCAGGTCCCCATGGATGCCTGCATGATTGACTTTGTCTTCAGTGACGTGCTCGAAGGCGACGGCACCTATGACAACCGTGGAGGCCTGGATTACCACATACCAGTGGAGAACAAAAAGGTCAAAGCAGATCCCCTCCATGTGGTGCACATTGCCGTCGAAATGGCACCCATCTGCAAGGTGGGCGGCCTGGGTGATGTGGTCACCTCCCTCTCACGTGCCGTCAAGGACATGGGCAATCTTGTGGAGGTTATTGTACCCCGATACTCCTTCTTTGCTGCGTCCCCGCTGCTGGGCAACACCACACTAGAGTCTGAATTTGACTGGGGGGGTACTCGTATCTATGTGAGCACGTGTGTGGTGGAGGGTCTGCGGTGCTTTTTCATCGAGCCCAAGAATGGGTTTTTTGATGGGGATTATGTGTATGGGGGGCGTGGTGATGATGTGCGCTTTGACTTTTTCTGCAAGGTATGCTTTTGGTTTTGTTTTTATGGAAATTGTTTTTTGGGAGGGGGGGGGGGGGGTGGTGGGGGGGAAGTGCAATGCATGGTGTGTGGTCTGTTGTGCTGTGCAGAATCTTGTATACAGCATCTCTCATTTGATGTCCTGCATGCACACAAATACGCATGCACACATGTATCACACACGTATCACAAACCACACTCACACACACAACCCAACACTCTCTCTCACACACACACCTCAATACACACCTAGGCTGCATTGGAATTCCTGCTGCAGACAGGTCGTCAGCCAGACATCGTCCACTGTCACGATTGGTCCACAGCAACAGTGGCACGCAGCTACTGGGAGGAGTACCGCAGCTATGGCTTGCACAAGAGTGCAGTGGTGTTTACCATCCACAACATGAACTATGGTCAGGTGAAGATTGGGGAGGCTGCGTTCTTCTCACAGCGGTTTACGACCGTATCGCCAACCTATGCATTTGAGGTATGTGTAGGTTTTGTGTGTGTGTTGTGTAGGTGTTTTGTGTAGGTGTTTTGTGTGTGACGTGTAGGTGGGGTGGTTGTGATGTGTATGTGTTGTGTTTCTGTTGTGTTTCTGTTGTGTTTCTGTTGTGTTTCTGTTGTGTATGTGGTACAATATGTATAATTCATTGCACCCGTGTTCATCTGCATTGAACCCATCCTCTGTGCTGCTCTACGTCTTCCCACTCACCCACTCACAATTCACCCGCCGACCCACTCACAAATCACCCATGTACTCTCAACACAACAGATTGGCAGCCACCCATCCATTGAACCCCATGCTGCCAAGTTTATGGGCATCCGCAATGGCATTGACATGGACATCTGGGACCCTGAAACCGATCAATTCCTGCCCCGTCACTTTTCTGTGGAAACCATGGAGGAGGGTAAGGCAGCAGCACGTGAGGAGTTGAGAAACCGCATGGGGCTGACCAAGTGGGGGGACAAGCCGATTGTTGCAGTGGTGTCACGCCTGACGCGACAAAAGGGTAGGTGGGGGGGGCAGGGGGGGGGGGTTGAAGTGGGTGGGGGGTGATGAAGTGGGTAGGGGGTGATGAATTGGGCTGGAAGGGGGTGTTTTATGTGTGCATCTATGTTGGCATGTTGTGTTGTTTGGGGGGAGTACATTGTCATTGTCTAGGTTCTCCATCATCATGACACAACATGCACCATTACACATCCCATGCACACCTTGCACATTGTATACAGACCATATACACATCGTGTACCCACCTTTCACACACACACCTCACCTACAAACAGGCATTCACTTGATCAAGCATGCAGCATATCGCACAGTGGAACGTGGCGCCCAATTCATGTTGCTGGGTGCTGCCCCAGACCCCAAGGTGCAAGGAGAATTCGATGAGCTGTCTTCAGCCATGACGGGTGAGAATGCCAAGTTTTTGTTTGCCTTTGATGAGCCACTGTCGCACCTGATTTATGCAGCAGCTGATATTGTGCTGGTGCCTTCCATGTTTGAGCCATGTGGTCTGACTCAGCTTATTGCCATGCGGTACGTGATTTGTGTGGTGGTGGTGGTGTGGTGGTTGTTGTTGTGGATTGTTGGGGTGGATCGCGTATTGTGGTAGTGTTTTGTTTTGTCAATTGGCTGTGGAATGTTGGGTTTTCCTCATCCCTCATGTCATTCCTCATCCCTCATTTTTCCTCATCCCCACAGATATGGTGGCGTGCCTGTGGTGCGATCGACGGGTGGCTTGCACGATACAGTGTTTGATGTCGACTATGACAAGCCGCGTGCAGCATGGGAAATGGAGGGCTCGACTGATTGGAAGATTGATTACATTGATGCCACCAATGGCTTTGCATTTGAGGTGTGTTTTGTGGTGTGTTTTGTTATTTGGCAGGGTGTGTTTTGTGGTTTTGCAGGGTGTGTTGTGGTTTTGCAGGGTGTTGAGGGGGGGACTCGTCGTGTTTATTCGGGGGAGGGGCGTTTGTACTTGGAGACAGGGAAAAGGTTGTCAGGCCTGCAATACTTGTGGTCATACAATCAAGCAAACGCACACAAACCATCAACCCCTCCATATCCTACCATCAACCTCTTCATATGCTAGCGTATGCGACATACATCCAACGACAATCCACTTCACAACAGGGTACGGACAACGAGGCGCTGGATTATGCACTCAACCGTGCCCTAGATTGCTGGTACAATGACAAAAAGTGGTTTAGAAGCTTGCAACGCCGGGTTATGCAGCAAGATTGGTCATGGAGCAAGCCTGCGATTGATTATGTGGAGCTGTACTATGCTGCAATCAAGGATACCCATGGGTGCTAGCGGGCCTGGGGGGGTGCAAAGGAAACAGCAAGGATGTACGCAAGGGACAGGCAATCAAGGACACCAATGGATGCTGGCGTATGCAAAGCCTTGATATGCATGGGTGCTATGCTGTAGCATGTGGTCGTGGTATTATACCGGTGGCAGAGGGTGTTCAGGGAAAACATGGTTGATTATCAACAACAACAACAACAACAACAACAACAGCAACATTGTTGTGGGCAGCGTGCGAACAGGCATGGGGCATGGGTACAGCGTGCGTGGCTGTGCGCACTGTGTGATGTACGTGCAGCACCTTGGGGAAAGGGTGTTTCTGTGTGTGTTTTCAGTGTGTTGTGAATGTGAAGCAAATGATGTGCAGTTTTTTGTGACGCTGGGCTTGCAATTTGATTGGAAGGATCAGGTAAAAACTTTATGTGAAAGCACACACAATTCACGACCACTTCAACAACATTGCCCGCAGTGCGTCCCTATCGTTATTGCCCTTGTGCTTGTCCCAATCCTTCCAGTGCACAGTTGGTGGAGGCTGATGATCAAGCAACCCATGCACACGGTCCCGCATCCTGTATGGGCGTCGGCAAGACAGTGAGCAATGCAAAGAAAGTACATGATGAGTGACAATCACCACCACATACTGCAGCATGCATGTTGCTAATGTCCAGTGTCATCCATTGCTGATCAATTTCATGCAGACCACCCAGCTTTCGCAAGATGTTTGACATGGTCCTTCCGATGAACCTCTGCATGTGTTTTTCAAGTGCCACACACAACTCATCCACTGGCACACCCAGCTGTGGTGGGGTAATGTTCAACAAAGCAAGCCCAT
>VFQP010001087.1_pt1 | contig 40261 bp, 36 predicted proteins | sample 3512351 | NCBI WGS metagenome assembly VFQP01 (sample SAMN10412372, study PRJNA504923) | tailings metagenome | isolation source: Relicate 1 Philex TSF1 revegetated site | place: Philippines: Tuba, Benguet | collected 2017-08-29
GGCTTACCCGTGCGCGTGTCGATCGCGGCGGCCTGATTCGGCCCCGACAGGTACATCACGTTGTCCACGACTATGGGCGACACCTGATTGTTGGGTGTATTGAACTGATACGCCCACTTGACCTTCAGTTGGCCAACGTTGGACGAGTTGATTTGATCGAGCGGAGAATGGCGATGTCCTTGGTAGTTCCGCGAATAAGTGAGCCAGTTCCCAGGCTCGCGGTCCGCCTGAACGATTCGTTCGAAGGGAACCGGGCTTTGAGCGAGCACACCAAGTAGCATCCAAGTAGCGGCGATCATGGCGCGGGGTTTCCTTTCAAGCTGGCTAAATAAGCGACGAGATCCTGCAAATCGCTCGCGCTGAGGCGAGTGTAAGCGGGCATCGACGAGGTATTGGGCTGCGCCGTAAGGCTACGAAGATTCGCCTTTCGCAAAGAATGCAATTTACCTGCGCCATCCTTCAACAAGAGATCGAACGGATCCTCATGCAGACGCATGCCGCTGATCGTCGTGCCGCTTTGCGTCTCTGCTTTGTACTGTAAGAATCCCTCCGGTAGCGACTTCGCCGGCTCGACAATCGACTCGCGCAAATGCGCCGCATTCCGCCGCAGCCCGATGGCCGTCAGTTCCGGCCCATAGCCAGAGCCTTGCCCAGCGACGATGTGACAATTCGCGCAGCCGTTCTTCTTGTAAACCGCCTCGCCCTTTGCCAAATCTCCCGGCACTACCTCGGGCTGCACCTGCCCCAAGCCGCGCACAAAAAGGGCCAGCCGCTCTGTCTCTTCGGGCGACAATTGCCACGCCCCCGGCATCTCCGGCGGAATGCCTTCGGAGATTATCTTCGCCATCGTCTTCGCATCCGGCGCTTTCGGAAGATTCGGCCGGAGCAAGGACGGTCCCCGCCCGCCCCCGCCATCTTGCCCATGACACAGCGCGCACTGCGCCTCATAAAGTTTGCGAGGCTCTATCGACTGAGCCAATAAGGCTAAGACGAGGGCAAACTGCATCGAAGTCTCCTTCTAGGCCAGAATCGGTTTCACTACCTGGCCATGCACATCGGTCAAGCGATAATGGCGGCCCTGGAACTTGAAAGTAAGCTTCGTATGATCCAAGCCGAGGCAATGCAAGATGGTCGCGTGCAGGTCATGCACATGCACGGGGTTCTCTGTAATGTTGTAGCTGAAATCGTCCGTGGCGCCAAAGGTTAAGCCCGCTTTGATGCCGCCTCCCGCCATCCAAATACTGAAGCAGCGGGGATGATGATCACGGCCGTATTCGGTGGGCGTTAACGGACCCTGGCAGTAAGCAGTACGCCCGAATTCCCCGCCCCAAACAACGAGCGTTTCTTCGAGCAATCCACGCTGCGCCAGATCCGCCACCAGCGCGGCGCTCGGCTGATCCACCGCCTGGCACTGCTGCGGCAGGCTCTCCTGCAGGTTTCGATGATGATCCCAGCCGCGATGGAAAAGTTGCACCATGCGCACGCCGCGCTCGCTCAGGCGGCGCGCTAGCAAGCAATTCGCGGCAAACGATCCGGGCTTGCGAGCATCGGGGCCATAGCTGTCGACGACATGCGCGGGCTCCTTCGAGATATCCGTTAGCTCCGGCACCGACATTTGCATGCGGTACGCCATCTCGTATTGCTGGATGCGCGCCAGAATCTCCGGGTCCTGCTGCGTCGCGTAAGCGTCGCGGTTGGCCTCGGCCAGCGTATCGAGAAAACGCCTGCGCAAGTTGCGATCCAAGCCCGCCGGGTCGCTCAGATGCAGAACTGGGTCCGCACCCGAACGAAAGCGCACCCCCGCATAGCTCGAGGGAATAAAGCCGCTACCCCAAACACGATCCGCCAGAGGCTGATCGCCATTCTTCGTGCCCGCCGTCGTCATCACCACATACGCGGGCAGATCTTTGTTCTCGCTTCCCAAGCCATAAGCCAGCCAAGAGCCTATTGAAGGCCGGCCCGCCAATTGAAAACCGGTCTGCAGGAAAGTAATGCCGGGGTCGTGATTGATCTGCTCCGTGTGGAGCGAACGTAGGATGCAAAGCTTGTCGGCGATCTTCGCCGTATGCGGCAGCAATTCGCTCACCCGAGCCCCACTCTTGCCGTGCTGCGCGAAGCTGTAAATCGATTTCGCCAGCGGGAACTTGGATTGCGCCGCCGTCATCGCCGTGAGGCGTTGCCCTTGCCGCACACTCGGCGGTAACTCTTCGCCATGCCGTTGCGCCAGCACCGGCTTGTAATCGAAGGTCTCCATCTGCGAAGGCCCACCGAACATGAAGAGATAAATGATGCGCTTCGCCTTGGCCGTGAAGTGCGTGTTCGCCAGCAGCGTTTGCGCGGCGGCGGCGGCGAGAAAATTACGGCGGGGCAGCATCGCTTATTCCTTCGTCAGCGCCGCGTCGAGATTCAAAACCTGATTTGCGGCCAACATCCAAACGGCGTGCTCCTGCACGGGGATCTTGGTATCGCGTGGCGAATCACCCTGCTCCAGGAATCGCCGCGCGTCCTCGGGTGAGGAGGCGAAACGGTCCTTGGCGCTTGCCAGCAAAGATGCCAACGCTGCTCGCTCGGCGGCGCTGGGTGCGCGGCTCAAAACGATGCGGAAGAGATGATCGAGACGCGCCGCTTCCTTCGCCTCGTGAATAACGCGCTGCGACAAGGCGCGCGAAGCTTCCAGGAATTGCACGTCATTCAAAAGATGCAAAGCTTGCAGCGGCGTGTTCGTACGGTTCTCCCGCACGGTGCAGGCCTCGCGCAGGGCCGAATCGAAGTTCGCCAGAAACGGCGGCGGCGCGGTACGGCGGAAGAATGTATACAAACTGCGCCGATATAGCTTCGAGCCTTTATCGCGAACATAGTCCGCCCCGCCGTTTTCACTCCAAAGCCCCGCAGGTTGGTATGGTTTCACACTCGGTCCGCCAACTTTCTCCACCAGCAATCCCGAAGTGAACAACGCCTGATCGCGAATCGCCTCGGCGGGCAAACGCACCCGCGGCCCCCGCGCCAACAAGCGATTGGCCGGATCCTTTTCTAACAACTCGGGCGTCACGCGCGAAGCCTGCCTGTAGGTATCGCTTATCACAATCTGCTTCAGCAAGCGCTTCACATCCCAGCCATGCTCCACAAAATCCACGGCCAGAAAATCCAACAACTCCGCATGCACGGGATACTCGCCCTGCGAGCCAAAGTCTTCCGTCGTCTTAACCAACCCCGTCCCCAAAAACATCTGCCAGAAGCGATTCACCGCCACCCGCGCCGTCAACGGATGATCGGGCGCCGTCAGCCATTGCGCCAAACCCAAACGGTTACGCGGGGCGTTCGCCGGAAAGGCAGGCAACACAGAAGGCGTGTCCCGCTGCACGCGCTCACCGGGCTTATCGTAGGCGCCGCGCAGCAGCACATTCGTTTCGCCCGGATCGGCGGGCTCTCTCATCACCATCACCGTAGGAATGGACCGCTCATAGGCGGCATGAATCTTCTCCGCTTTGCGCAATGCCTCCCAAGTCGCACGCATCTCTTCCGTTGCGCCTAGATGGAAGAATGCCCGCCGCAACAACTCCGACTTGTTATCCAAGGAAAGCAACGGCACGTCTTGCGCAAGCAAGGCAGCTTCCTCTGCGCTCAGCGCCTCCGCATACGAACGAAACTCCTGCATCGACCCGGCAAACGGCGCAGGCCATCCACCGCCCGCACCGAAGTAAATCTTCCCTGCCCGCTTGAAATCCTGGTTCAGCGCATCGAGTTCAATCTCCAACTCCGCCGGCTTACCATCGATGTAAAGCTGCACCCCCTGCGCCAAGCGCGAGCCGTCGTAAGTAATCGCAATGTGTTGGCTGCGCCCCATGGCGAGCTTCTGTTTGGACTTCACACGAATGGCATCGTCCAAGCGCCGCACGGCAAAATGAATCTCCAAGTGCCCGTCCAACAGATTCACGCCGTAACCCTCGGTATAGTTCTCCACATCGTTCATCCGGTGAAAGAGAACGCCGTTCGGCGCGCTGGGCGTGAAGCGCAGCGCCAGCGTGAAACGATCCTCAAACCCAAACTGCGCATAGTCGCTGGACTCGATCGCCTTCCCCGCAAAGCGCAGCGCGCGCAGGTCCACGGCATCGCGAAGATCCTCTGTGAGATTCCAAGTTTGCTTTGCGTCCAGACCCTTGCGCCACTCCGCAATTCCCTTGGCAATTTGCGGCTCCATCGCCTGCAATCGCCCCCGCGCCTCCTCGCGCAACTTGCCTAACTTCGCCAGTTCCGCCCGATGCTCCGCCGTAGGCGCGGGCACGAATGGCGGCGAGTTGCCGTACTTCAAATACCGCCCTGGCTCGCCAATGTGATTGAAGAAAGCGAGCAACTGATAGAACTCTTTCTGCGTAATCGGATCGTACTTGTGGTTATGGCAACGCGCGCACCCGGTCGTCAATCCTAAAAACACAGTTGACATCGTCTCCACGCGATCCACCGCGTACTCCACCAGATACTCTTCCGGCACAATCCCGCCTTCGGAGTTCCCGCGATGATTGCGATTGAAGCCAGTCGCAACGATCTGATCCTGCGAAGCGTTCGGCAGCAAGTCGCCCGCAATCTGCTCGCGCACAAACTGGTCGTAGGGCATATTGCGCTGGAACGCATTGAGCACCCAATCGCGCCAGCGCCACATCACGCGCTCGGCATCCGTCTGGTATCCGTTTGTATCGGCATAACGCGCGGCGTCCAACCAGCGCACCGTCATGCGCTCCGCATAGCGCGGGCTCGCCAGCAATCGATCTACAGCCGTCTCGTAAGCTTGCGCGGAAGTATCCGACAGAAAGGCATCCAGCTCCGCCAGGCTAGGAGGCAGGCCCGTCAAGTCGAACGATACCCGCCGCAACAGCGTGGCCCGCTCTGCGGCCGGTGACAATCGCAACCCTTCGCGAGAAAGCCGCAGCCTTACAAAATCATCGATACTCTTCCCCGCCCCACTCTTCACCGGCGGCAAGAACGCCCAATGCTTCTGCCATTTCGCACCGGCCGCAATCCACTCCCGCAGCGTCGCCCGCTCCGCGTCGCTCACCAGCAAGCCACTCGCCAGCGGCGGCATCTTCAAGCCCTTATGCGGCGTCTCCAGCCGCTTCATCAAAGGGCTCTCCTCCGGCTTTCCCGGAACGATCGCAAACTGCTTCGCCGAATCCTCGCGATCCAAGCGCAGCCGCAATCCTTTGGCCGCCGCATCGGGTCCATGACAAGTGACACACCGATCCGACAGTATCGGCCGGATATCGCGATTGAAGTCCGGCTCGGCCGCAAACATCGCGGCCCACGCGAGGCTGGACCAAAGGGGGATCAACCGGCGTCGTAGCCTTTCAGCCGCCGCGCCCAAATGTTGCGATATCGCACGGGCACATCGTGATCCTGCAAGCTCAGCGGCATCTCCGGCGCGTGCGCCTTATACGTGCCCACCACGCGATGCGCCATGCGGCCCACAATCTCCTTGCGGTTGTGTACGAGGATATTGTTCAGGAAAATCGTCACGTAGGCGGGCTTCACCAGGTCCTCGCCTTGAAACTTCGGCGCTTCAAAAGCGATGTCGTAAACGTTCCACTCGCCTGGCTTGCGCACCGCGTTCACCAGCGGCGGCCACTGCCCATAAATCGCGCCTGCCTGACCATCCGCGTAGGTCGGATTATTGAAGCTATCCAGAACCTGCATCTCATAGTTGCCCATGATCAAGATGCCGGAATTCGCCCGCCACTGGCTATCGCCGGAAATCTCCGTCGGCGACGACCATTCAATATGCAATTGAACGTCACCGAAAGTCTCTTTCGAAATCGCATCGCCCGAACCCGGATTCACTTCCATGTACCCATCGGCCAGTCTCCAAGGCGTCGGTGGATTCCCACGCTTCCCGCGAAATTCCCACTTGTCCAAATTCTTTCCGTCGAAGAGCACAACCGCATCCGAGGGCGGCTGCCCCATCACGGCAGCCGGCGTCACCACCGTTGGCTTCGGCCGGTCGATGTCATGCACTTTCCAGCGTTGATAAGGAAGCACGGGTGTGTCCTTGTATCCAGTCGGTTGGTTAAAGCGATCGGGGCGTTTCTGCGCGGCCTGTTGCGCACAGGCGGCGGTACCGAGAAGGAAGGGGAAGAGATTACGACGCTGCATAGTAGAGCTTCTAGTGGAGTAGTCGTTAATCTATCAAAAATGGCTACGCAGCGATAAACTTTCCCCATGCCATCCTCGAAGCTCACGCGCCGCCAGGCCCTCGCAGCTTGCGCCGCCCCCGCCATCCTCCGCGGCGCCCAAGCCCCTCCGCCCAACATCATGCTCGTCCTCTCCGACGACCACTCCATGCCTCACCTCGGCTGCATGGGCGATCCAGTGATCCAAACGCCCCGTCTCGATGCCTTCTCCCGCGAAGGCATTCGCCTCGAACGCATGTTCACCGCCGCCCCGCAATGCGTCCCCTCTCGCTCCGCTCTCCTCACCGGCCGCAGCCCCGTCGCCAATCGCATGGGCCGCTTCGCCTCCCCCCTGCCCCCAGAGATCCCAGCCCTCCCGGAACTCCTCCGACCCAAGGGCTATTACACCGGCGTCGCCCGCCGCTACTTCCACCTCGACGGCATCGTCAACCCCACCGAGCTCACCCAAGAAATCTACGAACGCCACAACCTGAAGACCTGGTCCAAACGCATCGACTCTCTCCACATCGGCGGCACGCGCGACCAGACCGCCCCCCTCTTCGAAAAGTTCCTCAGCGAAGCCAAAGGCAAACCCTTCTTCTACTGGCTCAACTTCTCCGACCCCCACCACGTCTGGGACCGCAACGCCATCCCCAAACCCCACGACCCCGCCCGCATCCCCCTCCCCAAACACCTGCCCGACACTCCCGGCATGCGCGACGACCTCGCCCGCTACTACGACGAAATCGCGCGCATGGACGCCGAGTTCGGCATGGCCATGGACGTCCTCGAACAACGCGGCCTCAAGGACAACACCCTCGTCCTCTTCATGGGCGACAACGGCCACGCCTTCCCCCACGGCAAAGGCTCTCTCTACGATCCCGGTTTGAACGTCCCCGCCCTTGCCCGCTGGCCCGGCCGCATTCCGCCCAACCAAGTCTCCAGCAACCTGCTCTCCGGCGAAGACGTCACTCCCACCTTCCTCGAAGCCGCCGGTCTCGGCCCCTCACGCGGCATGAGCGGCCGCAGCTTCTTGCCGTTATTGAGAGCCCAAGCTAGCTACAAAGCCCGCGACCACATCTTCGCCGCCCGCCTGCCCCATGGCAATAGCGCCTACACCGAACAAACCAAGGCCAACAACTTCGACCTCTCCCGCTGCGCCCGCTCCCGCACGCACAAGCTCATCTGGAACTATACGCCGTATCAGGAATACGCCCCTGTCGACAGTGCCCGCGACGAAGGCTGGCAATCCATGCTCGCCCTGCACAAGGACGGCAAGCTCGCCCCTGCCATCGACAAAGCCTACTTCAGCCGCCCCCGCCCCATCGTCGAACTCTTCGATCTCGAAAAAGATCCCGCGGAGCTCAACAACGTCGCCGGGCAACCCGCCTACGCTGAAATCGAGAAACAGTTGAAGCGCGCCCTGCAGGAGAAGATGGTCACCGACTACGACTTCCTTCCGCCGCCCTTCGACGAAGCCGCACCGAGACGCTAGGCGCTCAAGCGTTAATCGACCCGCGCCGCGTCCATCACCAATACTCGCGTCCACAATGCCGCCTTCGCGCGAAACTCATCATGCAACGCATGGTGCTCATACACGCGCCAGGCGTCCTTGTTCTCAAAGCAAACCAGCCAGAAGAAGGTCCAGGAGTTGTCGACAACGTCTCGTGCGTCGCCCTGCGGCGTCCCCACGAAAGCGTGCAACACGCCCGGGATCGCCTCCATCTTGCGAATAGCCGTCACAAATTCTTCGCGCGCCGCCGCGCTCTCCGGCTCCCGCAGCCAGAAGTAAACGGAATGATAGAAGGCCCCAGCGGGCAATGTTTGCATCCCGTGAGTATACTGTAAATACTTATAGTATGGAGAATCTGACCGCGCGCCAAAACGCCATTCTCAGTTACATCCAGGACTTCCGCCGCCGCGAGGGCTGTTCCCCCTCCATCCCGGAATTGCAACGCGCCTTCTCCATCAAAAGCCCCAACGGCATCGCTTGCCATCTGAAAGCCCTCGAAGCCAAAGGCGCAATCAAGAAGGGCGCGCGCGGCTCACGGCGCATTGATCTGCCCCCGCAAAGTATTCCACTGCTGGGCGAGATCCCCGCCGGCCCGCCGCAATACGTCTCCGATGCCGATGCCACGCAGTACGTCGACCTCGAAAACCTGGGCTTCCGCCCCAAGCGCGGCAACTTTGCGCTACGCGTTCGCGGAGACTCCATGCGCGACGCCGCCATCCTCGACGGCGACATCGTCATGGTGGAGCCCAACCGGCAGCCAAAAGCTGGGCAGATCGTCGTCGCTTTAATCGACGGCGAGTCTACCCTGAAGCGTTTGGTCCAGGCCAAGGGGAGATGGTTCCTCAAGGCGGAAAACCCCGCCTACCCGGAACTCATCCCCCGGGCTGATCTGATTATTCAGGGAAGCGTCCGGATGGTCATCCGGCAGCTAGAAGGATAAAAATCGAGGTAGAAACGGGCTAACGCCTTTGCCAGCCCTCGCCACGCCGGGTCGGCCGGGCAAAATCGGAATCGCCCAGTTTCACCGGCCGCGTCGCCTTCGCCGGACCCAAATCCTCCATCACACCCTTCACGGCGTCCCGGTAACCGGGAATCGGATTGTAGGTCCAAAGCATCGCGTCGATATCTTTGTTGCGGTAATAGTGTGAATTGGCCAAACGCTCCGCGACGACGTGGATGCTGTCCTTCACACTCCGGAAACGGTGGTCGCCGTTATCCCAGCCGAACATATTGTTGTTTTTGTAAGCCTTCCCGCCGCCGCTTTCAATGAAAGCGAGGCTCGGAAGCAGGCGCCAGTCGAGATTGTGCCGGTCGGCGGCCTGAACGAATTCCCTAGCGTAAGACTTCGCCGGGCAATTCTTCTCCCCGAAGTAGTGCTCTAATCGCACTACCCGGGGGTCCCGGCGAAGGTGGGTCACATCGGCCGTCGGAGCCGGCATCGTCAGAACCAATGGTCCACCCACCAACCCCAACAGCGCCTTACGGCGGCTCAATATTCCAAAACTCATAATCTTTTGCTCACTCCATCTTTGGTACTTGGGCTCTTTCGAGCCTTTGCGCCAGAGCCACTCACCGATAGGCAGTACTTCGCCTCAGATCGTGGCCGGTTAGGTATCAAGGTCTGGCCTGAAAACCCTTAGGTCGAAACCCAGGGCGGCAGACTCAGGAATGGGAGCGTTAAACGCTCATGGGATTATTATAGCCATTTATAGGCCTGGCCATGGGGAGGGGGGAGCCGGGCCGGATCGCATGCAACTCACATATCCGGGGAGGTGCGAAACTACGCAATGAATGATATCCGCAACGATTCTGAAATACAAGCCCCCGCTCGACTGGAATCGCTTGCTCGGCTTCCTCTCCCCCCGCGCCATCCGCAACGTAGAAGGCGTCAACCTTGAGGCGCTCACCCTGCGCCGCACTCTCAACCTCGAAGGCCACGCAGGCTGGCTCGAGTGCCGCATCGACACCTCGCAACATCAGATCCACCTCCAACACAGCAGCCACTTCCCTTCGCACGAAATCGAAGCTAAAGCCACCCGCGTCTTTGATTTAACTGCCCCCGTCGAAGCCCTTGAAAAGCTCTTCCCCGGCCAAGCCGGTCTGCGCGTCCCCGGCGCGTGGGACAGCTTCGAGATGGGCGTCCGTGCCATCCTCGGCCAGCAAGTCAGCGTCAAAGCCGCCCACACCTTAGCCGCCCGTCTCGTCGAAAACTGGGGCGACCAGATCGATACCCCCTGGCCCGAAATCAGCCTGGTCTTCCCCGCCCCGGAACGCTTGGAGAGCTTGCAAGTAACCGAACTCCGCTCCATCGGCCTCACAGAGACCCGAGCCCAAACGCTCCTCGGCTTCGCCCAATGGAGCGCCCTCGATCCAGCACAACGTCCCCCGCTCTTAACCCTCCGCGGCGTCGGACCCTGGACGGAATCCTACTTCCGCATGCGCTCCGGCGACGACCGTGACGCCTTCCCCGCCGGCGACCTCGGCGTCCAGAAGGCCCTCGCCCTCGAAAAGCCCGGCAGCCCCCGCGCCCAAAAACAAGCCCTCGAAGCGGCTGAAGCCTGGCGCCCCTTGCGTTCTTACGCGGTCATGTTACTTTGGTCATCGCTAGCGAATAAAGAGCGAATATGAAGTTATTCCGCGAGACAACTTCTCCCCTCGGCCCCATCACCATCTTCTCCGACGGCGTCTACATCACAGGCATTGCCTTCGACTACGAGCGCTACCCCATCGACCGCAGCAACGCCGAACCCAGCGACGCCCCCGTCCTCCTCGACGCCGAACGTCAACTCGCCGAATACTTCGGCGGCTGGCGCACCTCCTTCGATCTCCCCGTGAAAGCCCCCGGCACCCCTTTCCAACAACAAGTGTGGGCCGCGCTCCAGGAAATCCCCTACGGCCACACCATCTCCTACGGCGAACTGGCCCATCGCCTCAACAACCCCAAAGCGGTCCGCGCCGTCGGCGCTGCTAACGGCCACAACCCCATCGCCATCGTCGTCCCCTGCCACCGCGTCATCGGGGCCGACGGCAGCCTTACCGGCTACGGCGGCGGCCTCGAACGCAAGAAGTTCCTGCTCGAACTCGAATCCAAGCAGCCATCCCTCTTACAATAAAAGTATGCGGAACATCGCCATCGTCTTCCTCCTCGCTCTAACCTTGAGCGCAGCCCCCGCCACCAAGACCGCCCTCCCCAAAATGACTGTGTATAAGACGGCCACCTGCGGTTGCTGCGCCAAGTGGGTCGACCATATGAAGGCCGCCGGTTTCAACGTCACCGTCGAAATCGTTCCCAACACCGCCCCCTACCGCCAGCAATTCGGCATGCCCGATAAGTTCGGCTCCTGCCACACCGCCGTCGCCGGCGGCTACACCTTCGAAGGCCACATCCCCGCCGCCGACATCAAGAAGTTCCTGAAGGCCAAGCCCGCCGCCCTCGGCCTCGCCGTCCCCGGCATGCCGCTCGGCTCTCCCGGCATGGAAAGCGTCCGCAGCGACGCGTACAACACCCTGCAAATCGCCAAGTCCGGCGCCTCCACAATTTTCGAAAAGCATTAAACGCAATTCGCTCCGCTTGCGTCAAAATAAGTTACATGACGAGAGTAGAGCTCACTTACGACCTGACACGTCCCCTGGCCGATCAAGATTACGAGCGCCTCTCGAAGTTAACCAGCGTCTATGGCGTCATGGGTTACAAATTCAACACAGACGCCACCGCCATGGTTCTTGAGTACGATGCCACTCGCCTCGGCCCGGACGGCGTGGACCGCGTCCTCCGCGGCAGTGGTCTCCCACTAAAACGCACAAGCTGAAACACACAAGCTGATTCCTCGGCTTGAGGAGGACGTACATGCTTTTCCCGATTCTGGCTGCAGTGCTGAGTACAACAGTGCTGTTAAGCCAGCAAGCCCCTGCACCCAACGCCAATCCTGTCGCCACCGCCAACCCGGGCGAGGCCCCCAAACGCGGCCGCATTCTCGGCAAAGCCGTCAACTCCGTCACCAACGAACCCATCCGCAAAGCCAACATCCAACTCCAAGCCCCCGAAATGGGCCGCCAAGGCATTGCCGCCGTCACGGATAACGAAGGGAACTTCGTCTTCGAGAACCTCGACCCCGGCAACTACCGCATGACCGGCGAAAAGGCCGGCTTCGTCCGCAGCACTTACGGCACCCGCAGCAGCATGTCCATGGGCGGCACCATCGCCGTCGGCGCTGGCGCCGAAGTGAAAGACATCGTCATCAAGATCACGCCCGCCGCCGTCATCAGCGGCCGCATCCTCGACGAGGAAGGCGAGCCCCTCGAAGGCGTCTCCGTCGTTCCATTGCGCCGCATGAACATGAATGGCGCAATGCGCTGGTCTATGTCCGGGATGCAAGCCAATACCAACGACCGCGGCGAATTCCGCCTCAGCAGTCTCCCCCCGGGTCCGGTCCGCCTCGTCGCACAGGTCAATCGCTTCGGTCCCGGCGGCCCCAGTGGCCCAACCATGGTCGGCAAGGAAGAATTCTCCTACCCGCGCACTTACTATCCCGGCGTGGACTCCGTCGATCAGGCCCAAAGCATCGTCCTCCAACCGGGCCAGGAATTCGGAGGCGTCCAAATCGCAATGAAGCGCACCCGCGTCTATCGCATCAAGGGCAAATACACCGGCACGGTCGGCGAAGGAGCCCAAGGCCGCGTCAGCGTGCAAATCAGGGAAAAGAACGCATCGGACTTTTCAGGAGTAGTCTTCGGCGGCATAGGCAATAGCGTGAGCGCCAAGGACGGCACTTTCGAACTCTCCAACGTTCGCCCGGGCCAATACAAACTCATCGTGATGGATTTCCAGGATGGCGGCCGTCCCAAAACTGCCGGCTCCGTCGAAGTAGCCGTCGGCAATGAAAACTTGGAAGGCGTCGTCATTTCGCCCCAATCCCTCGGCACGGTCAGCGGCAAGGTAAGTCTGGAGTTGGACCCCCAAGCCCCGCCCAATCAGCCCTCCATCAGCCTCAAATCCTTCCAGATCCAATTGATCCCCATCGAAATGAACGCCATGACGTTCGCCCCGCCCGTCACCGTTTCCGAAGACGGCACCTTCAAGATCGAAAACGTCAGCCCAGACCAATACCGAATCGCCGTCAACGGCGCATTCGGCCGCACCTACGTCAAGAGCATCCTCTCCGGTGGCCGCGACATCAAGGACCAGCCTCTCGACTTAAGCGGCGGTTCCGCCCAACTCGAAATCGTCGTCTCCGCCAAAGTCGCCAAGCTCAGTGGCACCGTTGAAAAGTCCAACCCCAGCGCTATGCCCGGCACAGTCATCCTCGAAAGAACAATCGGCGGCGCCATGAATTCCTTGGGCGGCCCCTCGCCGTACTTAAGCGTCTCCCAAACGGGCACCTTCTCCGCCAACGTCCTAGCCCCCGGCGAATACCGCGTCTACGCCTTCGAAGAAGTCGACTTCATGCAAGCCCGCGACCCCGAGTTCCTGAAGAAGTTCGCCTCCAAGGCCACCGAACTAAAGATCGCCGAAGGCGAAACGAAGACCATCTCCCTCAAACAAATCCCCTTCTCCGAGGTCGAAGCCGCCACCAAGGAGCAATAGCGGTGCAGGTCCTTATCCTCGCCACCCTACTAGCCGCCCAAATCGACGGCCACCTCATCCACGCCCTCACCAACAAACCGATCCCTCGCGCCAACGTCCAAGTCCTCGATCCCGCTGACGGCCGCCGCGTCGCCGAAACCACCTCCAACGCCGAAGGCGCCTTCCATTTCGAGAACCTCCCCACCGGCCGCTACAAGCTCACCACGCAACAATCCCGCTTCGTCCCCTACGCCTTCAACGGCATCCTTGACCTTCAAGCCGACACCAAGATCGAAGCCCTCACCCTCAAGCTCACTCCCGCCTCCGCCCTCAACGGCCGCGTCGTCGATTCCGACGGCGATCCACTCCAAAACGCCCAAATCATGATCTACCGCGCCACGCCGTTCTTTGGCGAAGAATACTGGCTCCCCATGGGCGGCGGAATTTCTGACGACCGCGGCGTCTTCCGCGTCGCTGGCATAGCCCCAGGTCGCTACCTCCTCGCCGCCAAAAAGCAGGACTCCGCCTTCCGCACCACTTATTACCCCAACGCCTCCGTCGCCGCGGACGCCCAACCCCTCCAAGTCCGCATTGGCGAAGACTGGAACGATCTACTCCTCACCCTCCCTCTGCTAAAGGCCGGAGTCATTCGTGGCACATTTCCCACTCCAATCCGAGCCTGGATCATCCCCGAACCACCGCCGGAACAAAGACGCATCCCATTCCAGCGCGACGATTCCTTCCCCATCCACCCGCAAAGCGGCGCCTTCGAAATCAGCGGCCTGAGCCCAGGCAACCACCGCTTTCATGTCTTCAGCAGCGGCGCCGGCCAACCCTCTCGCATCATTGCCACCGGAGAAGCCAGCCTCACCGGCCAGGACATCGAAAACTTCACCTTCCAGCCCGTCACCCACGCCACCCTCGGCGGCAAACTCAGCTACGAAGGTCCCACCCGCCCCACCGCGCGCATCGTCCTCACCTACCCGGAATTCGGCCGCAACACCTTCCTGCCACCCGTCACGCCCAACGCCGCCGACGGCGTCTTCACTATCGAGAACATCCACCCCGGCCGTTACCGCCTCCTCGTCGACCTCGGGAAAAGCAAAGCTTTCGTCAAAAGCATCCGCCAAGGGGATCGCGAAATCCTCGGCCAACCAATCGACGTAACCGCCAGCGCCCAGGACCCGCTCCACATCATAATCTCCTCCAAAGTAGCCACCCTCTCCGGCAAGGTGGAACTAAGTGACCCCTCTATTCCGCCCGGCGTCATCCTCATGGAACCCTTGGATCGCAAACCCGAAATCACTGCAACCATCGGCTCCCGCTTCCCCCTCCCGCCCATCAACCAGCATGGTGCCTACGAAGTCCCCAACCTCGCCCCCGGCCGCTACCGCGTCTATGCGCTCGAAGCCATCCACCCTAACGACGCCTACGACCCAAATCTCCTCAAACACCTCGCCCCCCTAGCCATCCAAATCACCCTCGCCGAAGGCGAAACCAAACAACTCAACCTCAAACAAATCCCCGCCGCCCAAGTCCAAGCGGCTCTCCACCAACAATGACCGCCGCGCTCCTCCTCGCCATCCTCGCCGCCGATCCATCCACCCTCATCCAAGGTCAGGTCATAGACTCGATTACGCGCCAACCCATCCCCAAGGCCGCAGTAGATCTCGTTCGACCCAGCGCCACTCGCTTCCTCGCCCTATCCACCCGCACTGACGAAAATGGCCGATTCCAATTCCCTGCCCCAGGCCTCGGCGCCTGCACACTATCCACCTCCAAGGCCGGTTATCTGCGCAAATTCTATGGTCCGGGTATTGTGCTGAACCAAGAGAATCCGGAACGTAGCGTTACGCTAGCCCTCGAACCCGCTGCCTCCATCAGTGGCCACATTGCCGACGAAGACGGCGCGGCCCTCGCCGGCATCACGCTTACGCTTTGGAGGAAGGAAGCAGCCGCTGCCGGCTCATGGCAAGACGCCATGCACACCACCACAAATTCTCGCGGAGATTTTGCCCAGGACAACATTGAACCGGGCACCTATTTGCTATCCGCACAAGTAAGCAGTGCTGCCCACGGTGTCCCGGCTTATCCAGTCCGCGAAGGCGACCAAGATCTTGCCTTTCCACCTCACTTTTACCCTGGAGTCACCGAAGCCAACGAGGCAACACCGCTCATCCTCAAACCAGGCCACAGCTCAGACGGTTTGCATTTCGTCATGCGCCGCTCGCCCGTTTTTCGCGTGGAAGGTCGCTTTTCGGGGAACCCGGGGTGGAAAGCTGCGGACATCGATCTAGTTCGCTCACCCGAGTCGCAGGATAGCTACCCAGCTATCCAGGACCTCACCCACTTCCGCGCCACCAGTCCGGACACTCCGAATTTCACTTTCTTCAATGTATTCCCTGGCGCTTACCGGCTCCGCGTTTTTGACCGAAGCCAGTTGCAGCCGAAAATCGTCGGACTGCTCGATTTTGTCGTAGGCGCCCAACACAGAAGCGACCTCGTCATCCCTCCAATCACCTTTACCGCACTGCACATCAAGCTATCCGTCGAAGGCCCGCAGTCTCCAGGGGCCATCAAACTCGACATCCGTCCCACGCAACGAAATCTTTCAATCTACACATCGGAATCTGCTGTGCTAACACCAGGAGAGTCGCAGTCCTTCCATTCCCTCTACCCAGGCCGCTACAAAATTAGCCCAAGCTACTTTGACCGAAGCGGCTTCATCAAGTCGATTCAATCCCGAAGCGAAACGAATGTTGATGCGGGATTCGATTTGCCCGCCTCCGGCCAAGAGATCACGATCGTATACTCGACACGCGTGGCTACCCTAAAGGGTGAGGTGAAAAGAGCGAAAAAGACCTCACTTCCTGGATATGTCTTACTTCTCCCTGAAGACACCAACAAGCGATCCGACTACATAGTCCTCGATGTGGAAGGCGAAGGGACTTTCCACCAGGAAAGGTTCCGCCCAGCCGCCTACCTTGCCCTCGCCTTCGAAGAACTCGACCGCACCCGACTCTCCGACCCGGAATACCTAAAGCCCTTCCTTGAACACGCCACCAAACTCACCCTTGGCGAAGACGAAACGAAATCCGTTACCCTTCGCCAGATCCCCGCGTCTCCAACAGTGTCGGAGTCCTCGGAAGGCCCGCGTCCCTAGCCGCAGCCTTTACACTTCTTGACACACCGGACCGCATCGAATTGCGCCGGGCGGTGTTCTAATCGGGAGGAACATGTTGCGCTTTTTGATCGTCCCTCTATGCTCGCTCGCCCTCGCCGCGCAAACCGCGAGCCCTAGCGCTTCCAACGAACCCAAACCCGGCCGCATCGAAGGCCGCGTCGCCAACGCGATGACCAACGAACCCGTCCGCAAGGCCACCGTCACCTTAATCTCGGCCCCCCAACCGGGCCAACAAGGTCAACCCGGCCAAAACCGCGCCCAAGCCGGCCAACTCGCCATGCCCCAATTCGGCGGTGGCGCCGGCTCCCGCCTCGCCGTCACCACCGACGCCGAAGGCAAATTCATTTTTGAAAACGTCAGCCCCGGCCAGTACCGCCTCTCCGCCGAGAAGGCCGGCTTCGTCCGCGAAAGCGGTGGCGGCATGACATTCATGGGAGGCGGGCCGATGGGCGGTCGCGCCATGGCCACCCTCGGCATCGGCGCCACCTACAAAGTCACCGAAGGCGGCAGTACCTCTGGCGTCATCCTGAAGCTCCTCCCCCAAGGCGTTGCCTCCGGCAAGATCCTCGACGAAGACGGCGACCCCTTCGGGCAAGTGCGCGTGACGATCTCCGAATGGAACTACTCCAGCGGAACGGCGCGCTTCCAACCCGTCGGCGCCGCCGAAACCGACGAACTCGGCAACTTCCGCATCGCCAACCTCCCGCCCGGCCGCTATTACCTGAGCGCCGAAAAGTCCGGCGGGCTCTCCAATGGCCGCGCGCGGGGCGCCGCGCGCCAAGCCGCTCGCTCCGCCCCCATCGTTGCCGGAGAAGAAACCTTCTCCTACGCCCGCACTTACTATCCCGGGGTCGAAGAACTCGAACAAGCCCAACGCATCGACATCCAGGCCGGCCAGGATATGAGCGGCATCAGCCTCACCTTGCGCAAACGCCGCGTCTTCCTCGTGTCCGGCGAACTTAGCGGATTGAATCCCGATGGCCGCTACATGGTCCAGCTCAGCAAATCGGATGGCATATCGCAAAGCTTGCCGGAGATGCTCATGGGCGGCGGCATGGGATCCATGGCCCGCGTCCAGGACGGCCGCTTCACCGCCGCCAACATCCTGCCCGGCAACTACACCATCCGCGTCAACGAAGTCGGCAACCGCCGTCCGCGCCTCATCGCCCGCGGCGAAGTCGCCGTCTCCAATGGCGACGTCTTGAACGCCGCCGTCGCCGCCGTCTCCCCTGCCTCCATCCAAGGCCGCATTAGCGTCGAAGGTCAAAACACCGTACCCCAGGAGCTGCAGACCCTACGCCTGGAATACCGCCCCCTCGATGGCGGCATGGGCTTTGGCGCGCAACCAATGCAAATAGGCCCTGACGGCGCTTTTGCGCTAACCGACATCTCGCCAGAGCGCTATGGCCTCAGCCTCGCCGCCGAGCGCCTCAACATGTTCGTCAAGTCCATCACCTTCAACGGCGTCGACATCCGCCTATCCGGCCTCGACCTCCGCAACGGCGGCGCCGGTCAAGTCTCCATCGTTTTGAGCCCCAAGGTCGCCAGCCTCAACGGCCGCGTCCAACTCGCCGACGGCGCCGAGCCGGGCACGATCCTCGCCTACCAGGAGCCTTACAACCCCAAAGGCTTCGGCGCCAAGATCTTCCGCGCCAGCGTCCAAACCGACGGCAGCTTCACCCTTTCGAACCTCGCCCCCGGCTCCTACAAACTATTCGCCGTCGAAGAAGCGAACTCCAAACTCATGAACGACCCGGAATGGCAAGCCGCCCAAGCCTCCGAAGCCGTCACGGTCGAACTAGGCGAGTCCGCCACCAAGTCCGTCTCCATGCGCCAGATCCGCCGATAGTTCTGTTCACGCTCCAACCAGGTATAGGTCATCTTGGAGATATTGTGCAGCGACGAATGCTGGGGCTCCCGACCCAGCGCTCGCTTGGCATATTCAGGAAATGCGCGAACGTGTAAGTGGGGGGCTCATCCCCTCCTCTGCACTCCACCCCCGAAACCCAGGAAAGGCAGCATCGGCCAAACTCGTATTTGCAGAACTTGACAAAAACAACTCGCAATGTGAACGATGGCGATGGGCGTCCCATCGTGCTGACCCCACGCATACAGCAATCCGAGTTGATCGCTTAGTTTGGGATTATGTAGCCTAACTCACCCGTTCTTGCAGCTTTAAGCGAGGGCGTTGGAAGCGTTCCCGCCAGCAAGCGAGACCCAGGGCCATCACCATGTCGTCGTGAGCGTCCTTGTGGAAAGCACCGTATTTATAGCCTTGGCCGACCCGGCGGATCTCGACGGTGAGCAACTCCTGCTTGAGCTCTTTCGAATTGTGGCAGTTGGTGGGGATGAGGAGATCGCCTTTTTCGAGTAGCGTTTCGATGGCCGCATAGATGTCGCGCTTGATTTCCTGAGTGATCACCAAGCCTTCGATCTTCGCGCCTCGGAGGTTTTCCCGAATTAGTTCATCGACGGCGTCGCCGACGCCCGTCTGGTCGAAGACAAGCGTGACAGGCCCAAGCTTTTCCGTGCTGCGATAGACGCGGGCCACCTCTTGTGTGAGGTCGCCGTAGGATTTGCCCAAGGGAAATTGCCGGGCGTAACGGACAATGAGAGATTGCTTCCAGCGCGTGGTGATGTCCACGTAACGCGTGTTGATGGCCTCGAGAGTCCGCTCCAGGATGACGAGCGCCGAGTGGTCGCGTTTGCGGCCCAAATCCAGGCCCATGAAGTATTCCTTGCGGACGAGTTGGTTGGCGTAGTTCATAGCGAGTAGGCCCCCACTTCGCGCGTGAAGGCGGCTTCCACCCAGGCGCGCGGCAAGTAGGTGTTTTCGTTTTCGAGGAATTCGCAAAGGTACTCCTGGCGGTACCAGGAGTCGCCCATGGATTTGCGTTCGCGCTCCAGAAATTCTTTGGAGATACGAGCGCATTCGGTGGCCGGCGTAGAAATGCGCAGCCAATCTTCGCCGCGTTCCCACTCATCCCAGAAGAAGCCTCGGGTGCCGAAGGGCGTGGAGACCATGACGAGGCGGCCGTTCTTTGAGGCCGCGAGAAAGGGACGGCAGGAGCGGTAGAGCGAATCAGAGACCTGACTGGCTTCGTCGACAATGAGAAGGTTTGTGCCGGAGAAACCACGCACAGTCGCGTCCTGACCGGGCAGGCCGATGATGCGGGACTTGTTTGGCAATTCGAGCGAGAGAGTGTTTACGCCATCGCTCTTTTTGCGGATGCCAAGCATCGGCAGATACATCTGAATCTTGCGCACCAGTTCGCCGGATTGGCGCAGCGTGGGACTCACGACCAGCACCAGGCTTTTGGGAACGTAGTAGGCCTGGTGCAGTGCGAGGATGCTCGACACGGTGGACTTGCCCCACTGGCGCGAGCAGTTCAGGATCACTTGCTTTTCGCGCGAATCGAGAACGATGCTCTGTTTTTCGTCGGGATAGATGCCGAGGTGGGTACGCGCAAAGATAGAGGGCTTCAACGCCGCCGCCAAATCGCGGGAGATATCGAGGAGGCTCATTAGGGCTGAATCCTCGTTTCCGGCACGAGGCCAAGGTCTTCGATGAGTTTTCGAACCAGGGCTTCACGTGCTTCGGGATGTTGCTCTAGCGCGACGACGATACGATCCCGCAATTGGGACCAGACGATTTGCTTGCCGGAGGTGGCGGTCAAATCGGTGGCGAAAGACGCCGCGTTCCGATTCATCAGATGCACGTCCGTGGCTTTCTTGGACTTTCGAGAGGTTCGCGCCATTACTTTCTCCTCTCCACGCGGCCAGCCAAGGCGTGCATGGTCTTGATGGTGGTGGTGTATTGCTTTAAGACTTCCAGAAAGGCTCCGTCGGTATTGCTGGCAAGAACGGTGAGCGATAGGCGTTCGGCGTTGGTAAGCGTTTCCGGCGCTGGACTATCGGGGCGGCTCCGGTGGATGTGCCAATTCATGGCTTCGTTTTTCACGCCGTCCAGGCGCTCAAAATTCCAACGGAGCTGCGCGAGGGCGAGCAGGTCCGATTCTTCCTGGACGTTCTTGGCCGGGCATTCCTCGGCAAAGCGAGATTGCAATTTCCCGTAGGCCTTGGCGCTTTCGAGAACGGTAACGTGGGCGAGAGGCGCGCCCATGCGCCGCACACGAGGCGGCTTTATGAGGTCGAGGTCATTGTTTTCCATGAGAGTTCCTTGGAATCTTGTCGATTGGAGTTGCGGTTCTTTTTGTGGCCGCTGGTATATTGCCCGGTGGCAGTAAGTTGCGCCGCGCGGAGATTGCGGGAGCAGCGGCGAAAGGTTTTCCACGAGGATTGCAGCGGCGTGCGCTTCCGGTGGGAAGGCTTTGGGTGCGCTGTGCTTTGCGATTGCAGCATCCATCGATACAAGCGCTCCGACTTGCGCTTGTATCGGAGTTGAAAGCGAGTTTGGCGCCGCAGTAAGGTGAGCGCTTCGTCGTTGGTCCATTCCGCTCCCGAGTTGGGAAGCAGGTCGGTGGCGGTGTCCATGCTCCGCAAGAGCTGGAATTGAATCCAGGCGTATTTGCCGAGGAGTTCTTCGTCCGTTACACCGGACAAGTTGGAGTCCTGGCGAAGGCGTGCGAGGAGGTGGTCAAAGTCCTGGCGGGCATACTCCGGCAAGCGGGATTCTTGTGCCGTCCAGGCATCTGGCAGATCCGGCAAGAGGCAATCGTTTGTTTGTTTCGTTTCTGAAATCATCGTGCCCCGAAGGTACACGACGAGGCTCAAAAATCAGGGTCGGGCGGGAAAATGACTTTCGGTAAGTGCTTCTTTTTCAGGAACTAAAAAAATATTCTTCAACCTGATACTGAGGCGCGGAGGAGTCGCTTTATGTAGAGCAAGGGCAGTATTCCGAAGAGTCCGAAGGAGCAATCGATGAGCTGCCAATAGAAGGGGATGCCGCGGATGGGTCCGCAGATGAGGGCGAGGGGAAGCACCATGAGACAGGCCGCAATGGCGGCGTTTAGGATGTATTCATTCCGGATCGGGTCGAGCCAAGCGCCGAAGATGAAGACCGCAATGACTAAATGCCCGAAGGCCAACCAATCGGTGCCGTAGGCAAGGAAGGGGTACTTGGCGCCGGTTTCGACTAAGCCTTGGCGCACAAAGGCGAGCCAGTGTTGGAGGCCGGAGAAGCTGTTGGGATCAGCGCCTTCGGGAATGCCGAACCAGGAGCACAAGAGATTCAATTCATAGACGAGGGGGAAGGCGGTGATGCCGGATAGGACAAGAGCGATGAGGAAGAAAGCGAGGATCAGGCGAATCCTTTGCAGAGCGGCCTTGGGGAGATGCTGGGACATTGTGCTAATTCCAGTGTCGATCACGCGGGTTGCGCTGCTTGTCATCCATGAGTCTGCTTACATAGACTGGACGTGCCATGCTTTCTTCCTCCCTGCTGAGCCGCCGTGCCGCGGTGGCTAGTCTTGCCGCGCTTAGTGTATCCGCGGCGCCATTGAAGGACGAATACGCGCAGGGCAATATCAAGATCGCCACGCGTCTCTATTTGCGAAGCACTACGGATGCGGATCTGCACTTCCTGCAGCAGATCGGGCTGCGCTGGGTGCATGCGGAGTTTGGGGCGGCGGCGCCTTATGAGCGGATTGTCGCGACGCAGGAACGGCTGAAGCGATATGGCTTGGGGATCTACACGGGAGTGATGGATGCCTATCGTTCGTTGAAGGTGCAGCTTGGCCAACCTGGGCGCGATGAGGAGATCGCCCGCTTTCAGACTTTCCTGAAGGACTTGGGCAAGCTAGGCATTCCCGTCGCCAAGATCGACTTCCATCCCGGCAACACTTACACCACGCGCGAGATCGATACGCCGCGCGGGTACAAGGCGAGGGAATTCGACCTGGATGAGTTTCGCAAGAAGAGCGAGAAGCAGGCGTTCGACCGTGTTTACACGGCGGAGGACATTTGGGCGAATTACAAGTACTTTATCGATGCGGTGCTTCCGGTGGCCGAGGCCGCGAACGTGAAGCTGGCGCTGCATCCGGACGATCCGCCGCTGGCCATGATGAACGGGGTGGCCAAGCTTTTTGTTCACTACGATGGCATTCGCAAAGCGGAGCAGCTTGCCAAGGGGAGCAAGCATTTCGGGCTTACTTTTTGCGTGGGCACATGGTCCGAGGGCGGCGACAAGATGGGGAAAGACGTTTACGGGATGATTCGCGATTTCGGCGGGCGACAGAAGATATTCACGGTGCATCTGCGCAACGTGAGCGCTCCCCTGCCCCGCTTCCATGAGACTTTTCACGATGATGGCTATATGGACATGTATGCGGTGGTGAAGGCCTTGCGGCAGGTGAAGTTCGATGGATCCATGGTGCCCGATCACATTCCCGTTTTGAATGGAGACGACGCCTTCCGGCGCGCGGGGCATGCGTATACTATCTCCTACATGCGCTCACTGCTGCGGCGGGCGAACGAGGAGGTAGGTTAGATGACGAGTAAGGCGACTACGGTAGCCGCTTATTTGGAGGAGTTGCCGGCAGATCGGCGTCCCGCTATCGAGGCGGTGCTGAAGGTGATTCGCAAGAACATCGACAAGAAGGCTGCGGAAGGAATGCAGTACGGGATGATTTGCTTCAACGTGCCGCATTCCATATATCCCAAGGGCTATCATTGCGACCCCAAGCAGCCGTTGCCGTTTCTGGCGCTGGCGTCTCAGAAGAACTACATGTCGCTTTATATGTTCTGCGACTATGTGCGCGGGGACAAGAACGAAAGCGAGACGTGGTTTCGTGACGCATGGGCCAAGACGGGCAAGAAGCTGGATATGGGCAAGAGTTGCATTCGCTTCAAGAAAGTGGAAGACCTCGCGTTGGACGTCATTGCGGACGCCATCAAGAACCTGACCGTGAAGCAACACATCGCCAACTACGAAGCCGGCTTGATGAAGCTGAAGAAGGCGAAATAGTTTTTATTTTCCGGGTTCCTGATAGCCGAAGAAGCGCCGTTTCTTGATGACCTCGGCGATTTCCTTGGGGACCATGTCTTCCCAGGCCGGGTCCTGATCCTTGATGCGCCGCAAGACGTCGCGCGAGAAAATATGGAGCACCTTTTCGTCGTAAGTGGTGAGTTGGCGAATGCGGCCCTGGTCAACGAGATGCTGGTAGAGCTTTTCGAGATCGGGCGCGAGGTTCATGTTTTCAACAGTGACGATGGTGTTGTTCGAAGGATCGAGGAGCGGATAGACATAGATCCGCATGTTCTTGGTGAAGAGGCGGCCAAAGGCTTCCAAGATGCCGCCTTCGAGACCGGCATAGTATTCCTCTTTGAAGAGGTCAATGATGCTGGCTGCGCCCATGGTGACGGCGATGGGCTCGTGAGTATAGCGCGAGAGATAAGCGGCTAGGCGGTAGTACTCGAAGTAGTCGGAGATGAGAACGGTCTTACCCGCCGCGGCCAGCAGATCGGCGCGCGCGAGGAAGTCGCGCAAGTCGATGTCGTCACCGCCGGCGAGCAGGTTCCGCATGGTGATTTCCATCAGCTCGACGATGGGCTTGCCTTGGAGTTCTGCTTCGACGGCGAACTGCTCGCGGGCGCTTTCGATCATGTCGATGTTGACCTTAGTGACGGGCCGGAAACTGCCCCGCTCCACAAGAATCGGCTTCTTGCGCAGGATTTCCGAGGGCTGCAAAACTTCGCCGTTGGGGCCGAACATCGCTGCGTCGCTCAGGCCAAGCTGCACGAGCTTGAGGCTCATGACGCGCTTGTCGACGCGACGGAACTCGATGCCCTGGAAGTCGATCATGTCGATTTCGAGGCGGTCTGTGGTCAGGTTGTCGAGCAGCGATTCGATGAGTTGAAAAGGCGAGTGGTGCAGATAGAAGGCGCCGTAGAGCAGGTTCACGCCGACGATGCCCAAGGCCTCTTGCTGTAGGGGGTTTTCTTTGTCCAGCATCCGCACGTGGATGATGATCGTGTTGTCGGTATCGCCCGGATAAGCCTGGAACTTGACGCCGAGCCAGCCGTGGCACTCGGAGGTGCCTTTGAATCCCATGGCGGCAACGGTGTCGGCGAAAGTGAAGAAGGCGGTGGTGTCTCCGCGGGAATGGCCGAGGCGCTCCACGTTCAGGGAGTGCTCGTAATCGAGCATGCGCTCGAGTCGTTCGCGCGAAACATAGCGTTGGGCTTTGCCGTAAATGGCGTCGCTGACCGTCATGTCATAGGCGGAGATGGATTTCGAGATGGTGCCGGCGGCGCCGCCGACTTTGAAGAACCAGCGCGCAACTTCTTGACCAGCGCCGATTTCGGCGAAGGTTCCGTAGCGGGCGCGGTCGAGGTTGATCGAAAGCGCCTTTTGGTGCGTCGACAGCTTCGGACGTTCTTGCGCGGGCACGGCCGCGGTGGGGAGAGCCATACTTCGATGATCGCGCGAAGGGCGGCGGGACGTCTAGGGTGGTTGGGAGGATCGTTCAGCATGGTGAAATTAGGGGAGTCGCATGGTTATCCGTTTTGTTGGTCTTGTTGCCTTGGCTGGATCGATGTGGGGAGTAACACTTCCGGAGCCGGAGAATTTACTAAGCATGCGGCTTTATTCCCTCAGGACGCCCATCGTGTCGCGGCCCGCAGTACAAAGTCCCATGCCGCTTGTGATTCCTGGAGATAAGAGCAGAGTGCTAGTGCTTTTCCGGTTGGGAGAGAATGGGGAGCCTTGGGAAGTCCGCGCCGAGGGCGGGTCTGGCGCGGCGCGAGCGGACGCCGTGCAGGCCGTGAACAGTTGGCGATTGAGTCCGACTGCGCTGAATGGTATCCCGGTGCAGATGTATTCCGGTGTAGTTATTCAGTTTGGGCCGGACCGAAATGAGTTAATCGCGCCATCTGCGAGGAGCGCCGAAGAGATTTCGCCAGTGCTGAGCAATAAGTGCGCGCAAGCGATTGTTCGACGAGTTCCAGAGGCGATTTCCATTTGTGGTGATGCGCGGGATCGGGCGAGGAAAGACAAGAGGGTGCTGCCGGGGGAGATCGCTACGGTGGAGCAGGAGTATGGTGTGGCGCTGCTTTGGGCGGGCAAGAACACAGAGGCGAAAGAAGCTTTCGATGCGGCACTTGGAGCGGCCCAAGAGCGATTAGCAAGACACCCTGCGGAAAGCGCCAAGATACTGTGGGCTCGCGCTCTGGCTAGTTGCCAGCTTGGGGATGCAGCGGCGGCGCTCGCGGACTTTCGCGCCGCGGAAGGTAAGTTTGAAGAGGCGTTGCAAGGTCTGGCGGGCGGAATCGAGCTTTCTTATCGCAAGCAGCTTGAAGGCGTGCGCGCGAGTCGTGGAGGATGCGAGCGGTGAGATTAGAGTTCAGGGTCGAACAACTCGACGCCCGCCGCAGTCGCCGATTGACGCAAGGCTTCATCTTTAGTGGCCAGAGGCAAGCCTTCGCGCAAAGCCAGTTCCAAGTATGAGGCGTCGTAGGCGCTTCGCTGATATCGCCGGGCCAAGAAACCAATATCGCGGAACACGAGCTCTAGGGTCGCGTTAGCGTCGACGCGTATATCGTAACCTTCGAGAGCGTCAAAGGCACGTCGCATTTGCGATTCGCTAAGCAGCTTTCTGCGCTCTGCAACGGCGAATATATTGACGACCTCTGTAGGCCAAATGCTTGGTACGAATGCGATGCAGCCGCGCTGCAAGGATCCATTAACGGCCTCGGAGTAGGCTGTAGTTTGTGACTTTAGATACCAGGCAGCCGTGATCGATGCATCCAAGACAAAGCGCCTCAAAAGCGCCGTCCTTCCTCGATCATCTCCCGGATGTTCACCTCTTCGGTGACATTCATCTCCTCACGGAGTCGAACAATCTCTTCGTAAGCGCGACGGCGTATTTCGGCCTTTTCTTCAGCGCTCGGGTTGTCCCTGGCGACGACGCTGTTTACAATGAGCGTCTCCATTGGGACACCATACACGTTGGCGCGCTTTTCCAAGCGCGCGGCGACATCGTCGGGTAGCTCAATGGTGATCTTCATGGCTTCTTGCGCCTCTGAAGTTATTCTAGCGGCTTAGCCGAAGAGTTCGGTTACGATCTTGCCCTTGACCAACTCGCGAGGTTGGTTGAGGTGGTTGCGGATTTCCATCTCCGGGTCTACCCCAAGGGCGTAGTACATCGTCGCCAGGAGGTCGTTGGGATGTACAGGCTTGTCTTTGGGGCTGGAGGCGGTAGAGTCGCTCTCGCCGTATTGGACGCCGCGGCCGATGCCCGCTCCAGCCACGACCGCCGAATAGCAATAGGGCCAGTGATCGCGACCGTCGGGGGAGTTGGAATTGCCCGACGTTGAAACACCCATCCGGGGGGAACGGCCGAACTCGCCCACACACACCACCAGCGTTTCCTTCAAGAGGCCGCGTTGGTCCATGTCTTCCAATAAGGCGGACAGAGAGCGATCCAGTTTGGGGCAGTGCAAGTTCTTCAAGGGGCCGAAGTTCGCCGCGTGCGTGTCCCATGCCGTCTTTTCGGGGTCGCCGTTGGCTACGCTGGGCCAATTCACCTGCACGAACTTCGTACCCGCTTCGATGAGGCGACGGCCCATGAGGAGGCTTTGGCCGAAAGTGTAACGGCCATAACGGTCGCGCATCGGATCCTGCTCTTTGGTCAGGTCCATGGCGTCGCGGGCCTTGCCGCTGAGCACCAAATCGTAAGCCTTGCCGTAGTATTCGTCAACGGCCTGTTGGTCGAGCGCCTTCTCGAGTTCTTTCATCGAGCCGTTGATGCCCTTGAGTAGCTCAAAGCGATCGCGCAAGCGATCCGGCGGAATTTCTTTGCGTAGCGCGAGGTCTTCGAGCTTTACGGTTTCGGCCGGGTCCTGATACATGCGGTATGGGTCGTAGGCTTTGCCCAGGAAACCTGCCGCGCCACCTTTGCCGATGATCCCGCTCTCTTGCAGAGGCCTGGGCAATTCGACGAAGGGTAGGACGGGTTCCTTCATCGGCTTGAGCTTTGAGATGTGCGAGCCGGCGGTGGGGAAGTCCGCTGAATTTGGCGGCTCCAACTGGCCGGAAGGGGAAACCTTGTCGGGAGGATAGCCGGTCAGCATCTGGTAGATCGCCGCGGTGTGGTTGAAGAGTCCGCTAGGCGTGTAGGACATGGAGCGGATGAGCGTCGCTTTGTCCAGAGCCTGCGCCATCATCGGCATGTGCTCGCCGATGTGGGTGCCTTTGATCTTGGTGGGAATCGGTTTGAACTCGCCGCGGATGTTGGCGGGGGCGTCGGGCTTGGGGTCCCAGATATCGATGTGCGAGGGGCCGCCTTGCAGGAAGATCATGAGGCAGTTCTTCGCGGCGCCGAAGTTCTTGGAACCCGCGTATTTGTTGGCGGCGGCTGGATTGGCGTTGGCCTTCCAAGAGAGGAAGTGCGGCAAAGCGATACCGCCGATCCCCAGGGAACCCACGCGCAGGAGTTCGCGCCGCGTGGGCGAATGGTCGTCGTGGTCGCAATTGCGAACGGCGTAACGGCTCAAGAAATTCAGCATGTTGGTTCCTCTTCGCTAGTAGATGTACAAGAAGCCCTTGCTGTTGAGCAAGGCCCAGAGCAAGTCCTGCGCGCGGGTGGCGCGTGGACCGGGCGCGAGATATTTTGCGGCGCGTTCGGCCTCGGCTTTGTCCGGCGTCCGGCCTAAAGCCGCCAGATAGAGTTCTTCGACAATGGCGCCGTCATCCTTGCTGCTGAGCACTAGTTTTGCGACGCGGCCCTTCGGATCGGCGACGGCGTCGGAAATCGTGCGGCCGTTGACGAGGTTCAAGGCTTGGGGCAAGGAGAAGTCCGTACGGCGTTCACATTCGCAAGCCGATTCGCGTAGCGGTCTGCCGAAGACATCGAGGAAGCCTTCTTTACCAACGTGCGGATCCGGGAACTGGCTGGCGTTCATGTCGGCGGGTACTTCAGGGAAGACGGCCTTCGCGCCGGAGGCGGCGTTCACGGCATCCATCAATTGCTCGGCACTCAAGCGGCGAGGCATAAAGCGCGAGAAGTTGATGGCGTCATCCTTGTTCCATTCGTTCGTAGTGATGGCGGCCTGGTAGGTGCGGGAATTCGCGATGGTGCGCATGAGGTACTGCAAGTCGAAATTGTGGTCAGTGAAGTCCTTGGTGAGCGCATCGAGCAACGCGGCATTGACAGGCGGGTTGGAGGCGCGAATGTCATCGACCGGGTCGATGATTCCCTTCCCCAGGAAGTAACTCCAAACGCGATTCACAATGGCTTTGGCAAAGAAGGGATTTTCTTTGGAGGCCAGCCAATCCGCCAGAGCATCACGACGTTGCGCGCCTTCGGGAATCGCCATGGGCTTGGCGCTGGCGATCAGGAATTCCGGCTTCACCACGCGCCCGTCCTTGGGGTGCTTCATTTCATAATCGGCGCGCTGGTCGAAGAGGATCTCTTCGCCCACTTCGTAGCCCGCTCGCAGACCGACGGCGGAGAAGAAGGCCGACATCTGGTAGTACTGATTTTGCGTCCAGCGCTCGAAGGGATGATCGTGGCATTGAGCGCAGACCATGCGCACGCCCAGGAAGACTTGCGTGGTCTTCTCCATGGTGGGTTTGGCATCGCGGGTGATCCGGTAGTAGTTCGCCGCGGGCTCGTCATAGCTGGAGCCTCGCGAAGTTAACAGTTCCCGCACGAGTTTGTCGTAAGGCTTGTTGGCGGCGATGGAATCGCGGATCCATTCCTGGAATCCGAAGGCGCCCTTGTCGCCAATGTACTTGCGGCTGTTTTGCAGGAGGTCGCCCCACTTCACCGTCCAATGGTCTGTGTAGGCGCGGCTGGCGATCAATTTGTCAATAGCCTTAGCGCGCTTGAGCTTGATGGGAGTTGGATCAGCGAGGAAGGCCCTGACTTGTTCGGGTGAGGGAGCTTGGCCGGTTAAATCGAGCGAGGCACGGCGAAGGAAAGTTGCGTCATCGGCGAGCCCTGCCGGTTGGATCTTGAGGCGCTTGAGCTTCTCGTCGATGAATTGATCGATGTAGTTGTTTTGGACTTCCGCCTTCCAAACGAAGCCCTGCTTCGGATTCAAGACTGTGACAGGGATCGTGGAAAACTTGCCCTGGTAGCGGACGAGCAGCGTCGCTTCGCCCGTACGCTCACCCGTGACGAGGCTTTTGGCATCGACGGGCGCTACGGTGGGCGTGTTCGATTCCACTGTCGCGTCGCGTGTGACATCACGAGACTGCCCATCGGCAAAGCGCGCGGTGACCTTCACCTGAGTGGTCTCGCCGGGCTTCTGCATGTTGATTTCCTTGGGCTCGACTTCGAGTGCCGTCACGGCGTCCTGCTTGGGGTCGCCGAAGGGCACGCCCGCGGCGATCCAGCGGTGGATGATCCTGTAGTATTCGGAGTCCTTCTCGAAACGAAGGCCGCCGCCATGGGCCACTTCCATCGTGGGCTTAGCGAGCATTAAGCTCTTTCCGGGTTCCGCGCGGTTGAAGCGGCGGCCGGATAGATCGTAGAGCAGAGCTTCGTAATCGTACTGCGCATCGTAGCCGCGGAGCGAAAGCTTGAAGCCATTCTTGCCCTTCGCCGAGCCATGGCAGGGGCCGGAAGTGCAGCCCGCTTTGTTCATGATGGGTGCGATGTCGCGCAGGAAGGTCGGCTTATCTTGCGCCATCGCAAGCGAAGCGCAAAGCGCGGGGAGTAGATTAGCGAGCGTCCGAAGCCGGAGCAGCATTGGCCGGAGCCTCCTTGACAGTAACGAGAATGGGTCGGGAATAAACGTCGAGGTCCTGGCCGTTGTACTTCGCGCGGCCAAAGATATAAAAGTCGTAGTCGCCAGCGACGGTCAGTCGAGTGGTGGTAACCGTGAAGGTTCCCGTTTTGGGGTCCTTGGGGTCGCGGGTCATTTCGATGGCGCGAGTGTCTTGGGCGCTCACCATATCCGTGGCGACAGTCATCGGGAATTCCACGCCGTCACCCTTCCAGCGCCATCGGAAGTAGAATTCGTCGCCAACGTCTTTGTTGATGGTTTTCTCCAGAGTCACTTCCAATTGGACCGGTAGCGGGTCTGTACCGCCGGCGGGCAGGTCGAGGCCGAGCCAGGTAGCATTCACAGCGCGCTGCCGGTCGACGGCGCCTTGAATGGTCGCGCCATTGACGGCGACATTCATGCCAAGACCGCGGCCCTTAGCAACGATCTCCTTGCCATCGGCCAGCTTGCCTACGGCTTCTACTTCCAACTCCGTGGGCTCCAGCTTGAAGCCCGGCTTGGCGGTAAGGATAAGCATGCCGTTGCGGACAAAGCCGCGATCGCCTTGGATGGTGTTGGGCGGCTGGCCAGGAATGCGGCCCCCTTCGACGATCAATCCGTCGGGCGCGTTTTTCACGCGAACCTGCACGGGACCCATATAGCCTTTACGATCAATGTTGACGGGCACGAAGACGCTGCCGCCAGCGGGAATGTTCACCAGGGGTGTGTTGACGTTCAACGTGAATTCTTCCGTTGCCGGGCGCGCGGTGAGGCGGTAAGCATAGTTCTGGCCGCCGCGCAGAGCTAAGTCTTCGAGCGACACTTTGATCTTCTTGACGCCCTTCGGGATCTCCAAAAAGATGTACGGATCGCCCGCGGTCTTGCTCGCGCCCACTGTGTAGAAGCTGTCGGGCAGCGGCTCGTCTCCGGCGCGGGCTAGGCGTTTTCCATTCTCGTCGGCGACGTTGACGATCGCCATCAGCTTCGAGGTGCCCATGTCGCGGGCCTTCACTTCGAGCATCAGTTTCTCGCCGGGCGTGACGTTGAATTCATAATGGTCGGCTTCGTGGGGTTTCGCGATACGGCCATTGATGGTGATGGGCAGATTTAGCGCCTGCGTTACTGGTTCGCGGACTTCGTTGAATTCTCCGATATCGAATGGCAAGGGCAGGGCTGCGCTATTGGGCAAAGAGACGAAGCTCAGCCGCTTGCCCGATTCCAGCTTGGTGAGGTCGATCTTTTGTGTAGCTGCGCCAAGCGACACATCCACGACTTCGCCACGCTTGCCCCCCAGCGGGAAGAGGTCAGTCGGATACTCATAAGCGCCGGTCTTTAGGCGATAGAAGTTTGCGCCTTGGGTCGAGAAGCGCGCGTCGTGCACCTCGACGTAGTAGTAGCCATCCTTCGGCAGCCTCAGATCCACGCGGGCATCGAGGCCCAGCATGGGGGCGTCTTCGCTTTTGGCCAATTGCTTCCCCGATTGATCGAAGACGCGCAAGACCGGGTCGATGGCCGAACCAATGCGGCGGCCTTCCAATTCAATCACGCGGCGTTCACCCGCTTTCCCTTGGATGCGGTAGAAGTCACGTTCGGCGCCGCGGAGCGAGCCGGTTACCGTGATGGCGCTGGCGGGAAGGCTTTGCGCCGCTTCGATGGAATCGTTGGAGTTGGGCTTAGTTTCTTCTTCCTGCAGTTCGGGGAACTCGCCGATGGAGAAGAGTTGAATGTTGGAGATGCCGCCGACGGTCTCGACGCGAATCGGGAATACGCCAGTACTCAGTTCGGCCTTGGGCTCGACGAGAAAGCTGGCGTAGCGGCCGGGAGCGGCCATCATTCCCGCAGGCGCCTCAGGCGACAACGGAGTAAATGTAGCGGGCATCGTCGAATGGATGCGGAGGACATCAGTGAGTTCGCGGCCCACAAGCGTGAGGGTAAAGGGCCGGCCCTTTTGAGCGCCGCGGGGTTGCAAGTCCGTAACTTGAGGTGGGCCCGCGGCCCAGGCCATGCCGCTAAGCAGCAACAAAGTCCACTTCATTGACCACCTCCACTTCCGGGCTCCAGGGGAACCGGTACGAAGCTTGTGAACAGCGAGCAATCGCTGGTGTTGTACAGGCGAATCTTGCCGTCAAATCCACCGGTCGCAAGGGTCTTGCTGTCCGGCGAGAACGCGAGAGCGTATATGCCGGCTTCGTGACCAGAGCAACTGGCCACGGGCTTTCCACTGTCGGCGTCGTAGAGATTTACTTTCGGCGAAGCGCCGGCGACGGCGATGAGTTTGGCGTCTTGCGACCAGTCGAGGGCGAGGATTACGCCATCCTGGCGTTCGAGTTGCTGGATGAACATGGCGTCGTCGCCAACACGCATGTTGCGGGTGCGGTCCAGCGAATAGACGTAGGGATAACGGTCTTCGCCGCCCATTACGATGATGTCCTTGGCCGGGTGCCGGGCGACGGCGTTCAATTCGGATTTCTGAGTGGTGTTGGCGTTTTCCAGAAATTGGCCTAAGTTGGCGTCCAGGATCTTGGCGGCGCGGTCGCGGCTTACGGATACGAGGCGCTTGCCATTGGTGGAAAAGACCGTACCGAGCACCCAGTTTTCGTGGCTGCCGATTTTGTAGAGTTCCTTACCGGATGCTGTTTCGAAGGCGTGGACAGTATTATCCGAGCAGCCCACCGCTACTTTGCTTCCATCGGGCGAAAGGCTGGCGCCGAAGACGGTATCGTTGGGCAATTCCGCGGTGCGCAGCAGTTGGCCGGAAGCCATGTCCCACCATTGCACTTCGCCGAAGCGGGCTGGGGTGCCGCCGCCGGCAACCAGCAGCTTGCCGTCCTTGGACCAGGCGATGGACAAGATGCGTTCGCTCTTGCCGAGAAGGCGTTTGTCGAGGCTGGTCTGCTTGCCATCGATGGCGTGGACTAGGACTTCGCCATTGCCACTGACCGCCAAGCGCTTGCCGTCGGGTGACCAGCGCAGAGCGGTGACTACCGGCGGCAGGGAATACTTACTGGGAAGGAGCTTGGTTTCGACTTTGGGAGTGTCGTCGGGTGCGCCCAGTCTGATCCATAACTTGAAGAGGTCGATGACTTCGGCCTTCATCATGGGCTGGCCTAAGGGCATGGAGGGCTTCGCCTCGCCGGTTATGTATTTGATGGTCTGGGCGAAACCGTCGCCTTGCTTCCCGCCCTTCTTAAACGATTCATAGGTGGTCAAATCGAGACCGGCGGATTTCATCGAGCCCTGGTGGCAGCCTACGCAGTTCTTCTGCAAGATCGGGACGATGTCCTTCGTGTATGAGGGATCCGCGGCGGACGCGGCGCCCGCTGCCAGAACCCAAAGCCATTGCCGCATTTGCTGAGGATTATTTCACAATTCGATATACGATCTCAATTCAGCAACTTGGAAGCGGTCCAGGCCGGGTCCGGGGGCGCGGACGTGCGGCGAATCGATGACACCGCGGGCGTGCAATAGGTATTTGTGGGTGGCGATGGATTGGTCGATGGTCTGCATCTCCAGATTCAGCAAGGGCAGGAGCTTTTGGAAGGCTTCGCTGCCTTCGCCTTCCAGATCCTGTTGCATGGCATGGAAAGCGGCAACATCTTCGGGGGTGTGTCCGGCGCCGCCCATGAGCCCGTGCGCGCCGCGGGCTAAGGAATCGTAGAGTTGTAGACCCGCAAAGCCAATTAGATAGGTGAAGTCACTTGAGCCAAGGCTGGCCATAAGCCGGGAAATCATCGGACCGGGTGGAATGAAATCGACTTTGATGGAGGAGAAGTGTGGGAACTCATCTCTCAAGGCACAAATCGCCGCTGGTTCCAAGTTCAGGCCTGTGAGCGAGGTGGAGTACTGCAAAACATGAGGCAAAGGGACGGCGCTCAAAATCGCGCGCAGATGGCTTAGCAAGGCTTCACTGCCCCGAGGGACGACGAAGGGTGGAAGGCACATCAAGCCGCTCGCCCCGATCGCCGCAAAGGCCTTGGCCTGATGGATCGCCAAGTGAGTCGATTGCATGGTGACGTTCAGGATCACGGGAAGGCGGCCGGCGTTCTGTTCCAGGATCGTGCTGCTAGCGGCGAGAATCTCCGGGCCGTCCAATTTCCACCACTCGCTGACAAAGCCTGGGTAGGCTAAGGCATCGGCGCCGGATGAGATTACGAAGTCCACCTCGCGCCTGAGGGATGAGAGGTCCAGTCCGCCTTCATCGGTGAAGGGGGTTTGCAGAATGGGGATGACGCCGCGAAACATGCTGACGAGTAATATACTCGGTAGCAAGCATGATGCTCCGGAGCCTTTTCCTCTTGGCCGGCGTCGCCTTTGCCCAAGCGCCTCCTCCCGATGCGTTGAAGGTCATGAGGGCGAACTGCTTTCCTTGTCATTCCGTCGCGAACTCCTTAAGTGGTTTGGCGCTGGATTCCGCCGAAGCCTTTGTTATCGGCGGCAACCGCGGGCCGGCGAAGCAGTTTGTTCTCGACGCCATACACCAGCGCGGCGACTTGAAGATGCCGCCGGGACGCAAACTCAAGGACGATCAAATCGCAGCTATCGAAGCGTGGGTGAACGCTGGCGCCGCGTATCCGCCCGAAATGGCTAAGGCGAAGCGCAAGGGCGCGGACCATTGGGCGTTTCAAGCGATCAAGAGCTACCCGGATGGCAGCATCGACAAATTCATACTCGAAAAGCTACAAGCCGCGAATTTGAAGCCGTCTCAGGAGGCGGCGAAGGCCACATTGTTGCGGCGCGTGACGATGGACCTTACGGGCTTGATTCCGACAACGCAAGAACTCAAGGATTTCTTGGCGGACAATCAGCCGGGAGCTTATGAACGAGTGGTGGACCGCTTGCTGGCGTCTCCTCATTATGGGGAACAGCAGGGACGTTACTGGCTTGATCTGGCGCGCTATTCGGATACGGATGGCTATACGATTGATGCGCCCCGCGAGATTTGGAAGTATCGCGATTGGGTAATCGACGCCTATAACAAGGACATGCCCTTCGATCAATTCACGATCGAGCAAATCGCTGGGGACTTGCTGCCAAAGGCGTCGCAGTCGCAGTTGATAGCCACCGGCTTTCACCGCAATACGCCTTCGAATTTCGAGGGCGGCATCGACTTTGAGCAGTATCGTGTGGAGGCGGTAGCGGATCGCGTGGCCACGACCGGGGCGGTCTGGATGGGCTTAACGCTGGGATGCGCACGCTGCCACGATCACAAGTTCGATCCCGTGAGTCAACGGGAGTTCTTCCAACTCTTTGCATTCTTCAATCACTCCGATGAGATCGACAAGGAAGCGGATCGCAAGGACTTCAACCGGCCCTTCCTGGAAATGCCAACGGATCTGGAAGCGACGAAGCTCCGGGCATGGGAAGGACAGTTGAAGGCGCTTCGCGCGGAGATGGCGGAGTTTGAGAAGGGCACCGTGCCGGAGTTGCGGAAGTACAACGACGAATGGGTGGAGCGGAACAACAACATCACGGCTCATGAACGGCGGCGGCCGAAGATCACCTCGAGCCTGGTGTGGCGGGATCGCGCTGAGAAGCGGCAAACGCATGTGCACATCGGCGGTGAGTTTACGCGGCCTGGAATTCCCGTTAGCGAAGGCACACCGGCGGTATTGCCGCCTGTGGCAGCGAAGGGTTCGCTCACGAGACTCGAACTCGCCCAGTGGCTGGTAGACCCGAAGAATCCGCTTACAGCGCGCGTTACCGTGAACCGCGTGTGGCAGAGATTGTTTGGCCACGGGATCGTCGATACGGAGAACGATTTCGGCTTGCAAGGCGAGAAGCCTTCGCATCCCGAGTTGCTGGATTATCTCGCTAGCAGCTTCATGAATAATGGCTGGAGCCAGAAGAAGCTGCTGCGTTTAATCGTGACGTCCGCGACCTACAAGCAAGCGAGCGAGTTCCGGGCGGATGCCGCGGCCGTAGACCCAGAAAATCGTTTGTTGGCCCGTCAAGCGAGATTGCGCATGGACGCTGAATCCATCCGTGACGCTTCGCTGGTGGCTTCCGGGTTGTTGACGAAGACCGTTGGGGGCCGGAGCGTTTTTCCGCCCATCCCCGACGGCGCTTTGCGCGTGACGCAAGTAGATCGCGGATGGAAGACCGACACCGGCCCAAACCGCTACCGGCGCGGCATGTATACCTTCCGGCAGCGGTCGGCGTTGCATCCGAGCTTGGCCGTCTTTGACGCGCCGGATGGCGTTGTCACCTGCACTCGGCGGATTCGTTCGAACTCGCCCTTGCAGGCATTGACGCTGTTGAACGATCAGGCGCATGTCGAGATGGCGCAGGCCTTCGCGAAGCTGCTGGAGAAAGAAGGCATTGACGCCGCTTACCTGGCCGCGCTTTCGCGTCCACCGAGCGCCGGCGAACGCGACAAGATCCAGAGCTTTCTGGCCGCAAGAAGAGACTACTTAGGCGCCGCGCGCGCCTTACTCAACCTAGACGAGTTCATGACCCGTGAATAATGAGCTATTAAAGACCCGGCGCCACTTCTTCCGCGATTGCGGAACCGGAGTAGGCAAGATTGCGTTGGCGCAGATGTTGGCCGAGCAGGGATTCGGACAGAAGGCGCATTTCCCGGCGAAGGTCGATCATGTCATCTACCTTTTCATGGCCGGCGCGCCAAGCCAGTTCGAGCTCTTCGACGATAAGCCGTCGCTGGCGAAGTGGCACGACAAGCCGACGCCGAAGGAGTTCCTCGAAGGGAAGCGATTCGCCTTTATGGACACCTTCAACAAAGAGACTCCTAAGATCCTGGGCTCCCGGCGTGCTTTCAAGCAGCACGGGCAGAGCGGGCATGCGTTCTCGGACCTCTTGCCGGAAATGGCGAAGGTGGCCGATGAATTGACATTCTTCCGGGGAGTGGCTACGGACAACTTCAACCATGGGCCGGCGAAGATCTTCATCAATACGGGGTCGATTCGTTCGGGAAGGCCGTCTATTGGATCTTGGGTGAACTATGGAATCGGCAGCGAGGCTAAGGATCTGCCGGGTTTTGTCGTGCTGCAAAGTGGGCCGCGTGGTCCGCGTTCGGGAGCGACATTGTGGTCTAGCGGCTTCCTGCCAACGCAGTATCAGGGTGTGCCTTTCCGAAGCACGGGCGACCCGATTTTGAATTTGAGCGCGCCGGTGCCATCGGAAGACCAGCGCAAGACTTTGGACTTGATTCGCGATCTGAATGCATCGCGCAAGATCGCGACGGGCGATCCCGAAATTGAGACGCGCATTGCCGCCTATGAATTGGCTTGGAAGATGCAGTCTTCGGGGCCGGAGTTGATCGACTTTGCCAAAGAATCACCGACGACGTTGGCGAGTTACGGGATCAAGCCGGGCGAAGGCGGTTACGCTGCGAACTGCTTGCTGGCGCGTCGGCTGGTCGAGCGTGGCGTTCGCTTTGTGCAGCTCTATCACACCGATTGGGATCACCATGAGGACTTGGGCAAGCCACTCGAGGATGTTGCCAAGGACGTCGACCGTGGGACATCAGCATTGATTGCGGATCTAAAGCAGCGAGGGCTTTTGGAACGGACGCTAGTGATCTTTGGCGGCGAATTTGGGCGCACGCCGATGGGTGAAGTTCGACAGAGCGGCAAGGCCGGCCGAAACCATCACATCGACGCGTATACAGTTTGGATGGCCGGCGGCGGCTTGAAGCGTGGGATCACTGTGGGTGAGACGGATGAATTTGGATTTTCGCCAGTGGGTCAGGAGAAGATTCACGTCCATGATCTTCAGGCGACGATTCTTCACCAGCTAGGTTTGGATCATACCAAGCTGACTTATCGCTTTCAGGGGCGGGACTTCCGGCTCACCGACGTGAGTGGGCGCGTGATTAAGTCCGCTCTTGCGTAGCGGCAGAGCCTTCGTTCGCTATTCCAGTTTGTGTTTTTCGCCGCGTTGGGGGGCGGTGGCCAGCACGTTGTAGCGTTCGTAGACGGCGCGGATGAAGGCGTCTTGTTGGCGGGGTTCGCCATGGACGAGGAAGACTTGCTTCAAGGCGGGGACGAGAGGCTTCATCCAGGAAAGTAGCTCGCGCTGGTCGGCGTGGCCGCTCAATTCGTTGATTTTGGCGACTTCGGCGCGGAGGCGCATGGGTTCGCCGAAAATGGGGACTTCGTCTTGCTTCTCGAGGATCTTGCGACCGAGGGTGTTTTCGGCCTGGAAGCCGGTAATGAGGACGGTGTTGCGGGGGTCGCCGATGGCGTTGCGGAGGTGGTGGATAACGCGGCCGGCTTCGGCCATACCGCTGGCGGAAATGATCATCATGGGGCCGCGGAGGTCGTTCAGGGCTTTGGATTCGGCGACGTCGCGAATGTAGCGGAGGCGGGAGAAGCCGAAAACGTCGGCATCGAGGTCGCCGTGGAGCATAGCGCGAGTTTCGTCGTCGAAGAGGTCCTGGTGATTGCGGAAAACGTCGGTTACGTTTACGGCGAGGGGGGAGTCGACAAAGATGGGAATGCTGGGAATGCGTTTGTCGCGCATGAGTTGGTTCAACAGCAGGACGATTTGCTGGGTGCGGCCGACGGCAAAGGCCGGGGCGATGATCTTGCCGCCGCGCGCGGCGGTGCGGCTGACGATGTCGGCGAGCTTGTCGAGGACGGTGCCTTCATCGGCGTGGAGACGGTCGCCGTAGGTGGACTCCATGATGAGGTAGTCGCAATGGGGGAGAGGCTGCGGGTCGCGGATGATCGGGAGGTGCGGGCGGCCGACGTCGCCGGAGAAGCCGAAGCGGGTGTGGCCGTCGTCGAGAACGATGGAAACGCTGCCGAGCATGTGGCCGGCTTCGACGGTTTCCAAGCGGAGGCCGTCGCCGAGATCGAAACTGCCATTCATCGGAATGGGCTGGAAGAGTTCGAGGGCTTGCTCTGCGTCCTTGATGGTGTAGAGCGGCTCAATCAGGGGCTCGTCCCAATCGGAGAGGACGCTGCGGCGGCGATCGCGGCGGCGGTTCAGATACTCAGCGTCTCGCTCCTGGAGGTAGGCGCTGTCGCGAAGCATGGCATTGCATAGGTCGATGGTGGCGGGGGTCGCGTAGATGGGTCCGCGGTAGCCTTGCTTGACGAGGTTGGGGAGGTTGCCAGAGTGGTCGATGTGGGCGTGAGAAAGGATGACGCCCGCGATCTCCGACGGGTTGGTGGGGAAGCAGCAGTTCTTGTCCTTGGATTCCGCGCGGCGGCCTTGGAAGAGGCCGCAATCTAGATAGAAAGTGCGCCGGCCTTGAGTACCAGTGTGAGTGAGGGCGTGCAGGGAGCCAGTGACTGTGCGCGTGGCACCCCAGAAATTAAGTTCGAGCGGCATTTGTCACACAATAGAATATCGATGACTTTGCGAAGATTTGCACTTTTATTGGCGGTGGTGAGCTTGCCGGCTCTGGCGCAGAAGAAACCGATTACGCTGGAGACGCTGAAATCAGCGTCTCCAGCCGGCGGCGGCGTAAGCCCGATTTGGGCCCCGAATGGCTATCAGTTCGCGTATACGAAGGGCGGGGGGCTGCATTTGTTTGACTGCCGGAAGAATGAGTCGCGAGAGCTATTGGCGAAAATTGCGGTGTTGCGCGAGGCAGCGGTGAAGGATTCGCGGCCGGAGGGAAAATTTCAATGGCAGAACCGTCGGGTGAGCGAAAGTCCGATTCAGTGGAGCGGCGATTCGTCGGCTTTGTTGGTGGCCGAGGGTGGCGATTTGTATTGGGTGGAGGCGGGGAATGGCAAGTGGAAGCAATTGACGAAGACGGAGGCGAGCGAGGAAGATCCGAAGTTGGCGCCGGATGCGAAGAAGGTGGCGTATCGCATCAAGAACGATCTTTACTATTTGGACTTGGGGACCGGGAAGCAGACGCGGCTGACCAGCGATGGGTCCGAGACGCTGCTGAATGCAAAGTTGGATTGGGTGTATCCGGAGGAGTTGGACATCAATACGGCTTATTGGTGGAGCCCGGATAGCGCGCGGATCGCTTACTTGCAGTTCGATACGTCGAAGGTGATGATTTATCCGCAGGCGGATTTGATTAAGACTCCGGCGGTGCTGGAGCCGGAACGCTATCCGCAGGCGGGGACGCCGAATAGCGAGGTGCGGCTGGGCGTGGTGGATTTAGAGTTGGCCAAGACGCGCTGGATGGACTTGGGTGAGACGCGGGACTTTTTGTTGGCGCGGGTTTCCTGGATGAACCAGAGCGA
>VFQP010001088.1_pt1 | contig 40232 bp, 54 predicted proteins | sample 3512351 | NCBI WGS metagenome assembly VFQP01 (sample SAMN10412372, study PRJNA504923) | tailings metagenome | isolation source: Relicate 1 Philex TSF1 revegetated site | place: Philippines: Tuba, Benguet | collected 2017-08-29
CGGTCTCGGGGCGTTAGCTCAGCTGGGAGAGCACCTGCTTTGCAAGCAGGGGGTCGCCGGTTCGAACCCGGCACGCTCCACTTTGTAAGTCGTTCATGGGTCACGGGTTGGCTCCGTGGTGGAAATTGTCGATTGCTGCGCGGGTTCCGTTTGGGGTCCGCGTGGTGTCGGTTCCGGGTCCGTTGGCACACTGCCGGCGGGCCCGTTGTCGTTCAGAGACGGCGCCGGCGCGCCCGGTTCGTCGAGCGGCTCGCCGCGAATTTGCGCCCGGATTTTGGCCGCTTCGTCGCGCGCCTTCGTGCGCTGCTTGTCGCGGTAGACCTCGCTCGGCGTCTGCGTGTTCGACCACCCGCCGTGCTCCTGCAGGGCCTCGCCTACCAGTCCGGCCTCCATGCCCACATCGAGCAGCCCCCGGCGGCCGCCATACCAGCCCCGGCCTGGCACGTGCTCGATCTCAGCCTTGGTCTCCGCCTCCCGCCACCAGGTCTGCCACGTGCGCTTTTCCGGTGGCTTCCGGTCGGCGTGGTCGCGCACCGTGCGCAGCACCTCCGTCCGCTCCTCGGTCCGGACCAGCACGCGGCCGTGCAGCAGCCCGCCAGGGAACAGCGGATAGTCCGCCAGCTCACCGCCCTGGTACAGCGCCTCCAAGCCCGCCAGATAGCCCGTGAGGGCCCGCGTGACCGCCGCGCGCTGGCCTTTGGTCAGGTGCACCACCGTGCCCTGCTTCTTGCCGCGCCCGGGGATCCGGAAGGTGCCGGCCTCCACGTCGAGGTGGGATCGGCGCGCGCGCGCGACCTGACCCCCGCGATACTCGGCCCCAATGGCCAGCGCGAAGCCGAGCCGCGGGTCGACGTCCCAGCTGCGAACGAGGATGCGCAGGATCTCGGCCTGGGTGTAGCGCGGCCGAAAGGTCTCCGGCAGCTCGACGCCCAGGCTGCGCTCGATATACGTGCGCAGTTCCTCCTTCCAGAGCCGCCCGCCCGGCACCGCGATGTTGCGGGGAATGCGGAGGTCGCGGTCCCGCAACACCGTCATGATGGTGATCAGCCGGGTGCCCAGCATCTCGGCCGCCCGGTACCCCGTGCGCTGCAGGCGCGGCCCCTCGTCGTCGTCGCCCGACGAGGCCTTGGCCATCCGCTGCGTCGCCGCCTGCACCACCTGCACGGCGCGCGCGCGGATGATCTCCTGCAGGGTCGCCGGATCGAACGCGAGCCACGGGAAATCGTCGCCCTTCACCTGGCGGGCGAACTTGAGCGCGTGCTCGAGCTCCTTCCGGTAGGCTGAGTTCTGCGGGTACTTGCCGCGCCGCTCATCGGTGAGCACCGCCCAGGTCTCCCCGAGGGTGATGGGGCGGTCGTCCGCGGCCACCAACCGGCCCGACAGCCGCGCGTACTGCGTTTCTGCCTCCTTCTGCGCGCGCGCCGCCAACGCTTGGTCGATGTCACCCGAAGCGGTGCGCACGGTAAAGCCCAACGACCGCCGCTTCCAGTCGCGCTGCCCGGACAGCCCGACGCGCCACCACAGGTAGACCCGGCCGCCCTTGTTGAGCCGCTCGCCGTAGTGCACGACGTGCGGCTCATGGCCGACCTGTCCCTTCCATGCGGCGCGCCGGCGCCCGGTCTTACGCGGCGGCATCATCGAGGGCGGCCGGGTGAGACGGAGCGGTAGGCAACGGCGTGGACTTCACGTGGCGCCGCGCGGTCACGGGCACGAGCGAGCCCTGTGCCGACGGCACGGATTCGAGCTCGCCGTGGCGGATCCAGCGGCGAACCGACTGAGCGCTCACTGGCGGCATCTGCAGCTGGCCCCACACCTCGGGGGTCACCAGTCGGCTGGCGTCGGCCAACTGCGCGATCGACGCCTGCAACCGACCGGCTGCCCAGGCGATGCCCTGCGCGACCGGATCGGACGGCGCGATCTCCAGGCGACGGGCCACCTCGGCCGCCCACGTCGCCGCCTCGGCGGTGAAATGCGTTTGCCAGAGTGGCAGCGGGGTGCCCACTATTCGTTCTCCTGCCATGCGTACGAAGGGAACTGCACCACGTCGGATTCCGGCAGCTCGCACGGCATGATCAACCCGAAGAACGAGGGCGTGGTCCGGCTCGTGACGATGATGGCGTCCTTGGCACTGCCAAGACTCAGCACCGGCAGCCCACCGAAGCGCTTGAGCTTCTGCGGGTCGATCGACACCTGCGACGCGTGTCGCGCGCGAGACTTTGCATCACGCGTTCTGCGAACGACCCGCCGCCAGTTGGGATACTCGTCGGGCCAGCGCGAGGGCAGGATGGTCATCGACTCCTTGTTGAACGACAGCGTCATGGTGCTGCCGGACGGCGCCAGCTCGAGGCCGAACAACGGATCCTGCTTGATCGCACGCTTGGCCAGCCGCCGGCACATGGCCTGCGCATCGGCGTCCGGCAGCTCGAGCAGCACGCGCACGCCAGGCGCCGGTGTCACGGCCTCCTTGAAAGCACCGAGCGTCTGACCGGTGGTCGCAGCCATCGTGCCATCAGGTTCGATGATCAGCGAGCAGAGGATATGTCCGGAGCCGTCCTTGTCTGCTTTGGCCACGTGTGGCATGAGCGTCAATACGGCCTCGGCCAGCACCTGGTGCGTGGCGAGGATCGGCACCGGTGGCACGCCACGCGCGGCCTTGGCCGCTGGCGCCGTCGCGCCGTCCGCCTCTTCCGGCCGCTGCGCCTCGGTCTCTTCGATGATGTCCGACAGCGTGATGGTCATGCGCTGCGCCGCTCCATACGCGGCACGCGATGCGCGGCCACGAGCTGCGTGAGATGCCGCACAGCAGCACTGCGCGGCGTGAACGTCAGGACCTGCGTTTCGATGCGCAGCTCGCCGCACTCGTCGGTCCCGGCGCGCGCGATCGCAAAGGTCTGCGGGACTGCCGGCGCGCCCAGGAGGGCGTCGAGCACGCCGTGCGCGGCCTCGAGGGCGTCATCTCCGGCAATGAGTTGGGGCATGAGAACGACCTCAGCGAGTGAAGGGGATGGCCTGCGGCCGGCGGTGCGAGATTCCAGACTGATCCAGTGATTGCCACCGCCGAAGTGCGGTGCGCGACACCGCCGGCACGCAGGCCGACTACGAGGCGCGGTGCAGCAGAGCCCACTGCAAGGCGGTGAGATTCGGCGGCCACCCGGCGGTGTGCGGGGCACTTGCGTGCCCGAAGATCAACAGGCGCCGGCGCTTGCCTCCGAGGGACAGAACCGATAGCGTGACGTCGTGGGGTGCTTCCGGTCGGACGGCGCCCTCGACTTCGGTCGACCCCCCGTGCGCGGCTGCCCTCTGCGTGCGGGGGGCACTGTTTTGTGGGGTCCGATTCACGCGAAACTCTCCATCAGCTCGCGCACCGCACTGCGCGGCACGAACCCGTGCGTAAACGCGACGTGGTGTCGATCGAGGTGCTGCCGGATACCTTCGACGTCGGCCAGCAAATCGTCGGCGGTGGCCACGCACAGCGCGCGCAGATCGAGCCGGACGATCGCGCCGTGTACCATGCGCAGGTCCGCGATGATGTGCTTCCCGACCAACAGCGGACGGTGAAAACACACGCGATCGGCAATGGTCTGCAGCAGGATCTCCTCGGTCGCCGGGAATGCCTGGTGCGCCAGTCGCAGGCGCGCGGCCTGAGCCGGGGCGGCGTCGCGGACTTCGAGGTCGATGCGGTGGGCAATAGCCATCAGGCCGGCACTCCGGCGCGCGCGCTGGTCAGCAGGCGCAGCTCACGTTGCAGGGTGGTGAGCAGCGCGCCCTTGCTGGCGATCTCGGCGGCCGTCTCATCGATCGCGCGACGCAGGGCCACCGGATCACGGCGCAACCGTGCCGAGAGCGCGAAGGCCTGCGCCTTGTCCGCGCGCGCCTGCGCATCCGATTCGGCTTCGAACGCCGACGACAGGCAGAGCGTGTCGGGAGCAGGGCGCTGCGCCTGCAGCACGGCCCACACGCGCACAAACACCCGGCGCAACCGATCGGTGGGCAGGCCCGGCGCGCGCGCCAGGGCGACCAGAGCCGCGGCATATTGCACGGCGCTCATGGCGCGCCCCCGACCCATGTCCTTGAACATCTGCTGCGGCTCCGGAATGCGATCGACATGCGCGCACGCGTCGATCTCCTCCTGCAGAATGGCCACCAGTTCGGCGCCGAGCAGGCGCAGGTCCTGACGAGACGGTGCCGGAGGGGCAGCGGACCGAAGCGGCGGCGCCGCGGCGGCGAGATGGGCCGGTCGCGCTGCCACGCGAACGCCCACAGAGTGGTAACCCATGGTCGGACCTCGGTTGAATACTCGGGCATGCCCAGTGCACGCCCGCCACCACGTCAAGCCGCCGGTCTCCCGGCGCGCTGGGCGATCAGACGTTCCTGCTCGTCGATGAACACCAGTGCTGCGGTGACCACTGCCGCAGACTCACGCTTCCCGGAGATCACCTGGCTCACATGCCCTTCCGTCCAGCCATTCCGGTTCGCCCATTCCACCTGATTGATGCCGGCGTTCGCGAGAGCAACGCGCCAGCGTTGGGTGAGGGAGACTCGCGCGACCTTTCGGGCTCTGCTCATGGCCTGTACGTTCCACGTGAAAGGATGACCGCTTACGGAAAGCGGCCTACGTGAGCGTAAACTTACGGCGCAATTTTACGGTGTCAAGAGGCAAGCAGCGCAAACCCATTCGCTATCCCCGGTTCGCTGAGATCGTCGATTCGCGGCTAGACGAACTCGGGATCACCGGGCGCACCCTTTCGCAGCGAATGGGGGTGCGCGAGGCGACCGTTACGAGCTGGCGCAATGGCAGCGCGCTTCCTGAGGAAGAAAACATTGAGCGCCTGGCAAAAGAATTGCGGTTGTCACCGCAATCATTACGGCAAGATGAGTTGGTCGGCGGCGCCCCTTCGGTGGACACTGACGACGCGGTTCTCCGAGTGCTGATCGACGGTCAGCGGGAGCAGGTGCGCTGGCTTCGAGAATTCGCCGCGCGCTTGCTCGAGGCCAATGCGGCCATGATTCGAAGGGTGCCTGACAGCACCCATGTTGACATGGGGCTCTACGGGCCCGAAGACCAAGCGGTCATTCGTGCTGCGCTGGCGCCTAAGCCGAGCGCACAGCAGGGTGATCAGCCAGTGCCACGGAAGTCTCGGCGCGCAGCCGGATGACGCCATCTAACTCATGGCCGATGATAGCACCGTAGTTCGGCGGCCCCACGCGCACACGCTTCCAATCGACTCCATCCCAGCGCACGACGGCGATAGGCACGTCAGGATGTCCAGGCGTGACAACAAGCCGATCCCCGGCCAGTGCTTGGACCGGTTTCATCATGTGAACGATGACGTCGTAGACGTAGGGGCTCATCTTTGAGTCGGACACATAGCCTCGGGTATGGGGACATTCCCGAGCGTAGGGGACAAAAACCTCGCGCGCCGATTCCGGTGCCGGCACAAGCCGAACCTGTTGACCACGAAGATTTACCGAAGATCCGCCAGCGCTGCAATGTTGCGGCTGCGCAACGTGTGGAAGGCGGTGGAAAACTGGGGCGCCCTGTCAGCGCTCCGTCATTTAAGGGGCCATAGGCATGAGAAGATGTCTCAACCGTTTGTCACTGGTGTTCTATTCGTGCGGGAGCCTGACCCTAGTCGGTTGTGGGTCTGAGGGAACATCTGCTACTCCGACTCCAATTCCGGCTCCGACTCTCAGCACATTGTCGGTGACACCGGGTTCTCTCAGCGTGTTCGAAGGCGACTCCGCGCAGCTCACGGCATCAGGTATCGACACGCAGGGCCGGCCGATAACGCTCCAAGGCCTCACGTGGTCGTCCAGCAACACGTCTGTTGTGTCGGTGAGCAGCATCGGTGTGGTGCGTGCACTGTCTGTCGGGTCGGCTTCGGTGATCGCTGCGTCAGGTGGGAAGATCGGTGCCGCGTCGGTCCAGGTGAGTCGTGCGCCGGCGCGACTCTCGTCCATTCAGGCCAGCATTTCTCCTACGGCGCTGCTCGTGGGATCGAGTGCCAACATCTCGCTGACTGGGCGAGATCAGTATGGACAGCCCTTCGTGCCGGTGGCTCCAACCTTCAGCTCGAACAACACCGCAGTGGCATCGGTCACCAGCGCTGGGCTGGTGTCCGGGGTCGCGCCAGGCAACGCGACTATCACTGTGGCGAGCGCAGGCGTCTCCACCACGGTGTCCGTTTCCGTCTCCTCAGGCGTGGCGACCCAACTGCGAATCGCGAGGCTTGCTGCCGGCGCGATGAACGGCGGAGTGATGAGTTCTCAGCCGGTGATCGAGCTCCGTGACGCCCAGGGCAATCTGGCGCCGGCCAGCACGGTGGTCACCGTGGAAGTGGGGCAGGGCGGCACGCTGACGGGGACGCTGGCGCAGAACGCGGTGAATGGAGTGGCGACCTTCACCGGCCTGGGCATTCGTGGCACCGCAGGAACTTCTGTGGTGCTCACGTTCCGGGCCGCGCAGCTCACCCCACAGACGCAGGCACTGACAATTGGGCCGTTCACGTTCACCAACGGCACCCGCCTGGTTGGCTCGCAGGTTCTACCTGGGCGGTACCGGAGCGTCAATCCTGGCACGGCCAGCTGCTACTGGGCGCGGCTGCGGAATCTGACCGGGCAAGGCGACATCATCGCCAACGATTTTGGGAGCGGCCCCCGTCTTCTCGAGGTGCTGCCGACAGACCTTGCTATCGAGTCGTCCGGATGCGCTCCGTGGGCCGAGATCATTGGGCCAGTGACGAGCAGTCCGACGGCGGCGTTCACCGACGGCATGTACTTGGTGGGCGTTGACGTCGCGCCTGGCACGTGGCGATCGGATGGCACCGGCACCGGGTGCTATTGGGCCCGCCTCCGCAACATCAACGGCACGAGTGACATCATCGCCAACAACCTGCAGACGGCGCCGGCGGTTGTGACTGTGCTACCCTCTGACTTGGCAATCTCCGTCAGCGGCTGCGGACGGTGGTCTCGTGTCGAGTAAGGGGGACATGGTTTCAGACCGCATGGTGACGCCACACCAGGTCATCCACAGCGAGCGGAGCAGGGCGTACTGATGTTGGTCGCGGCACACGATGGGTGGGCCGCCCGGGAGCGATAGTTCATAGCGCATGCGCCACGATGGGCGCGCGCGTCATCGACTCGTCAGCAGGAGTGCAGGATGGATCTCAGGGATTTCGTTCCGCCGGCATTGCGATTAGCTGCCGAGCAACAGAAATCCCCGTTACCATCCATTCACCCTCATTCATGGAGCGTGTTTGGTGTGTGAACGCACTTGGGAAGTGGCGGTGGAGACATCGCGCGGCACCGTCGTGATTCGACAGAGTGAGTTCGCGGGTGGTGTCGATATTCTGGATCCGGGAGAGCCCATTCCCCCCGACCGGCTCATGCTCGTCGCAGAGGTAGACGGCGTCGCAGTGCGATTCGCGCCGCCCGTTGGCTACGAGACGTTTGGTGCCGCCGACTGGCTCAAAGCGCTACCCGACGCGCTGAAATAGCGGACGAGCACCGGGCGGCGGTTCTCTTGGTGGCCTACCAGTCGAACCGCCGCTCTCCGAGCCAGAGCCCCGTGCCCGCCGAGACCTGCAGCGTCGGCCAGGCGCTGTCGCCGTCGCTGTCCTCGGGATCGAGCACGCCCCACGTGCCGGCCGTCTGCAAGGGCATGCCGTTGCTGCGCACGCCATTGTTACTGTGCACCACCGTGAGGGCGTCGAGGTCAAGCTCGAGGTAATCGTTGCTGTCGAGGGTGACCGTGAAGGTCAGGCTCCACACCGTGAGGCCGGTGGCCGAGACACACGAGAGCACGGGATTGGTCGCGGCGCCCATCAGGTACACGCGGCCACCGGACGGCGCCGTGCCGAGGGGGATGGGCGTCGGCGTGGCGCTGAAGGCCAGCGCGCGCGGGGAACGCTCGCGCTTGACGGCGTGCGTGGCGCGGAACTCGAGGTCGATGGCCACCGGCACGTTCCGGTAGACCGATTGTCCGAACGGCGCTGTCTCGCTGATCTTCACGCACTCCGCATCGATGCAGAGCTCCGGCGCGTCGGGCAACGACAGCGTCCCCTCGCCGGCCAGCTGGTGCGCCAAGGTGCGCCGCGCCGCCTCGCGCGCCTCGAAACTGGCGGCCACCAGATACCCGGACCAGCGCACCAGACGACCGGCCTGCGTGACCACGCTGCCGATCAGGTCACCCGCCGCGTTGGGCACCGGCTGCCGCTCCCTCGCGCGCTCGACCTTGCCCCAGGCGTCCACCAACCCGTCAGGGCGCTGCACGAGCCCCATCTGCTCGAACGGTACCCCGTTCCAGCTGGCCGACTGCGTCAGGACACTGGCCATGCTACGAACGCCGCCGGCGAGGCCGCCGCGGCCCGCGTGGGGGGCGTGGCACCGGCCGCGGGTCGGCGTGGTCGGAGGGGCGCGTGGCGCGCACCAAGCCGCCGCCGCCGTTGGTGCTCGTGAGGATCACCGACGGCGCGGGGGCCGGGCCATCGCTGCCCTGGACGAGCTGCAGAAACAGCAGGAGAAAGTGATGCATCAGGGGGTCGCCGCCGTGCTCGCGATCGCGTTCCGCGCCACGCGCGAGATCGTGATGGTGACCGTGTTGCCCTGGGAATCCTGCAGCTGCCACTGCGTGTCGTTGAGCGTCATGCCCTCCTCGAGCATCGCAATGGCATCGTCGCGGACGGCGTCGACGATCTCGTTCGTCGGATCCGCCACCGGATCCACCGCCATGATGAGGTTCGGGTCCACCTGAATGAACTGGTAGCCCGTCAGCTTCGGCATGCACACCACGCCCGCTGAGCCGCTGTCGAACGCGGCGTCCGGGAAATCCGCGCGATGCAGGCCGTTGCCGACATGGCGCCATCCCCAGTCGGTGTGCGCCGCGTTGTCGCTGGCGAGTGAGGCCGGAGCGGGCGACCCGCCGACCGTCGCCTTGACGGTGGCCGCACGCAGGCGCGTGTAGGCGATTTCGAGACCCGTGGCGTCGTGCGCGATGCCGGCGGTGACCACGGCACCCGTCGCGATGTCGACGGCCAGGAAGTACAGCGTGACATCCGTGGCAGCAGCTTGAATGGGGCGGGCCATGGTCAGTTGTTGAGGAGGTGAGTGATGGTGGCGGCGGAGGGGACGGAAGGAGATGACGTAATGATGGGATGCGCCGGGCTGCTGCCAATCGTACCGGAGGCGTTGACCGTGCCCACAATGCTGAACGCCGTGCCGCCCTTTTCGTCGGTCAGTGACCCGTTGAAACGGTTGTACCGAAACGGCTGTACGCTGAGCGCATCGGCGCGGATGCCTGTCTCGGCACTCGTCCAGATACCCGCCAGCTCACTGTCGCTCGGGAGGGTGCCGGACCAAAACGCATACTCCGCACAGTCGCCGGTCCAACCAAACAACGCGGCATCAATGCGACCAATACGAGACGTGCTCGTCGCGGTCCCGCTGGTAAATGACAGGGTGCCCGTCGCGCGCGAGGACCCGTTGATAAACAGATTTATGCTCCCGTCCGCCAGCCACCGCACTGCCACGTGGTTCCAGATGTCGACCGTCATCACGCTGGACGGCGTGGTGAAGTTGCTTGTGGTCGAGAGAAAGCGCACGTTGCTGGACTGGTGCCCCAAGAATACGCGCGGCTCGTTCGCGTTGCTGTCGTTGGAGTACCATGCCTGGTTCCCGCTCAAACTTGCGGGGCGCACCCACATAGACAACGCAATAGGGCGCGGATCGGACGTGACGGTGAAGATCCGCGAGGACGCCACTTCCAAGAAGTTGTCGGTGTTTCCGTCAAGACGGTATCCCATCAGAGCCCCGTGGTCGATGTGCTGTGATACAGCCGGTTAATCTCGATCTGCTGTGCAGCCACCACGGGGTTCGACCCGGACCCGCCGTAGTAGAAGTTGTATTCCCACAGCCCCCATGTCCCCGCGAGACCAACAGGGACAATGCGAAGATTCTGTGCGTCCGCTCTGAGTGTGGGCGCAGTCCATGCGCTACCAGTCCAGCTACTTAGCCACCAACGGATGCGGCCTGTTGCGTCACCGACGACTGCATTGTTTTGGATGAGCACTTCCCAGCGGTACCACGTGCCGACATCGAGGTCTGGCTGCCCGATGTCATCCTCGAAATTGTCAAAACTGTCATTTGGTTCTGCATAGTACGTGAACAACGCAAAGCGGAACTTGCCGCCGTTTCTCCCGCTTGTCGTCTTGAGTCCAATCTCGAACGGACGGCCGGTGCCGGTGAGATACGGGTAAATGAACTTCATGCCACTGCTGTGCAGAACGTAGTTGCTGGACAGGCGGAACGCCATCGAGAAGTACACGCTTCGCGTGTCTGTTGGTGACGTGCGCGACAGAATCGCGAGCCCCTCAGATGGCGTCGTGTTCGCTTGCTGCAACCCGAGTGACGTGGGATGCTCGGGGCCCGATCCACCGAGCACCAAGTCACCATTTACGCCTTCCGACAACGACCACCCGCTGGGTGCCGTCGCGGCATCAAACGTGTGGTCCAAGAACGTGGAGAATCCTGCGGGCTCGTTCGGCGTAAAGCCAGACGGTACGGGGGGCGGTGAATCACTCGCCCCCACCCCCCTGACCAAACGCGACGCCACCACGCCGGCGGTGCTCATGAGGCCCCCGCGATGGTGACCAGCACGCCGACGAGGAACCCGCCAACGGTGGTGAGAACTTGCTCTTTCCGCGTGGGGCGCTTGGCGAGCACCATATTGCTGTCGCGCACGGCCGCGATGACCACATCGGCCGCGCGCAGGGCGCTGGTGTGGACGATGTCCTGCATCTGCCTTGTCTCCCGTTCAATGTCGAGCGCGCGGAACGCGGAATCGGCGCGCGCGGCGAGTGTGGTGCACTCCGTGACCAGCGGGGCCACGTCGGGGAGCGCCCGCACCGCCGGCGGCATGGCCTCCACGGCGCGCTGGACCGCCGCGGTCGAGCGCTGCGCGCGGCGCACGGCCGAATCGGTGGCCACGGTCACGGTCTCGACACGCGCGCGCACCCGCGCCGCCAGGCTGCTATCGAAGACCGCGCCCCGTGCGGCATCTCGCTTGCCGTCGGCATACCGGCGATCGCCATAGCGCTGGATCGACCACAGCGAGGCCGCCAACGCACTCACCACCACGAGCAGCCACCAGGCTTCGCGCGGTGCCCGGCGCAGCAGGGCAAACACGGCCGTCCAGGTCATGCGGCGATCTCCTGGCGAATGGTGTCGAGGTTGAGCCATCCCTGACCCGTCGGATCGGGCTTGCGCCCGCGCTGACCGGCCTTCGGATGGCCCGCGGGATACACGGCCACATCGACGTGGCCGAGGATGCGCCACGTGTCCGTCATGGCCCAGCCTCGCGCCACGAAGCGGGCGCGGATCTGGCGGAGCAGCATGGTGATCTGCTGCGCCGTGGGCGGCGTCATCGGCCCACCGGCGAGGGCGATGTTGTCGGTCGCGCCGTTGCCGCGCGCCCCGAACGTGAAGCGCGAATCGTCAGGCTGGCGCGACGCGCCCACGGCCCACGCCGCACGGTCCCACGGCACGCAATACGCCACATCACCGGTCGGACCGATGATCGCGTGATAGCTCACCACCGACTCGGGCCGGCATACCCAGTCCACCGCGCTGGCATACGTGCCGCCGGTCCAGTGGACGCACACGGCTTCCACCGGGCCGCGACGGGCACTGTGGTGGGGCGACGGGTGCGTCAGGGCGGCGCTCACGGACCCCGTCCGTCGTCGGTATCGAGCGGCGTGGAGGCGATGCCCGCGGCGATCTCGCCAGGCGTGCGGCTCCTGGCGATCAGCTCGGCCCGGTCACGCGCCGCCCACGCGATGAAGGCGAGGGACACGAACGAGCCGAGGAAGGCCCAGGCGGCCGTGCTGACGCGCAACGTGCCGAGACCGGCGAGCACGAAGATCACGCACACGTAGACCACCACCACGAGCAGGAAGAACTGCGCGAGGTCCATGCCTCCGTCCTGTCGGAAAAACAGCGGGTGCCGGCGCTCCGGGAAACTGCCCGTGAACGACGTGGTACCGAGGCGCTCGAGCGCGTCGGTGTTCTCGCGCCAGATCGCGCGGCGATCCATGGGCTCGGGCTCAGGCGTCATCGGTTACCGCCTCCCACGTGCCGTTCGTGCAGCGCCACGCGTGGCGCCGCCAGAGACGCACCACGCGCCAGAGGCGCGCGGGCGTGTAGAACGCGAAGCGCGCCACGGCCAAGGTGATGCCAGACGCGACCACCACCGCCACGGCATACTCGCTGCAGAACCAGCGCGCGGCGCTGCCGTTGCCGCCCCAGCGCCCGACCATCCAGGACCACAGCACGCCCCACCAGTCGTAGCGCGCCCCCAGTTCTCGGCGCGCAAACGCCAGGGCCTTGCTGACGTCGCCGAACGGCACCGGGACCACGGTCCAATCGCCGTGCTCGAGCAGGGTGACGGTGGGCACCATGCGCACCCCGTGGCCCTCCATCGCCTCGTAGGCGGAAGGGCCGAACACCACGGCCACGTGCACCGGGCCGCCCGCCACCCGCGCGATGATGCGGCCGTAGATCGAGCGCGCATCGTGACGAAACGCCAGCGCAAAGACCGGCGGCGTGCCCGGGAACGGGTCGTTGTGGAGACGCATGGTCAGGGCTCCCGGAGCGCGAGGACCGCGTCGCGGCGCGCGGGGTCGAGGAAACCGAGCTGGATCAGCGCGTCCACGCCGGCGATCGTGCGCGGATCCGTCACGCGCACCACTGGCACCACCTGCAGCCGCAGCACCAGCGCCGCCAGCTCCTCAGCCACCGGCCCCTCACCGCGCGCCGCGGCCAACACCGCCTTCACACACCCATCGCCCAGGCGATCGATGAACTCCTGCGGCGACAGGGTATTGCGCTCGACCCGCAATACATACCACCGCGACACGGCATCCCACGTGTGCAACGCGGGGTCGTAGCCCGGCAGCGGGATGCTGGCGGTGTCCTCTGGCAGGGGATCGTTGTTCAACGCCGGCACGATGGCCACCAAGGCCCCGGTGCTGAGGCGGAAGCGCGCGTACCACTCGACGGCGCTCACGGATGCTCCTGTTTGGCGACCGCCGGACGCGTCTGCATCAAGGCGGTGGTGAGCAAATCAATCTTCACGGTCAATTTGGCGATCTCCTTCTCGACCATCGCGAGGCGTTCACTTTGCCGGCCGTACTGGACGCCGCCGGCGAGCAGTGCGAAGGCCAGCGCGAGTGAGATGGTCGTCTGCCCATCGAGGCGAAACTCGCGCGGGGGGTGCGCCGACGCGCGCGCACTCGGTGCGCCGGTTGCGGCCGTGGGATCGGTGTGCGCCATAGGTGCACGATGGCCTGCCCAGAGGCGGGCCGCCCCCTCTGCACGCGAGCGGGTATTTCATGGGTGAAAGACAGCGGGCCACGACGCCACAGATCGACGAGAGGTAGCCAATTAACCAATTCCGAAATTTCGCCATCGGCCCGTCAGACCCACGTGCGGGCGCGCGCGAGCGTCGTGACGCCGGCGAGGATCTTCACGCGCCGGAGCCACGTGCTGCCCTGCGTACCGCTGCTGCCGGTGCGGTTGGCCCGCACGACGGCGCCGCTCCCCCAGCTGCTGGGCAGGGCTCTCGGCGTGGCGCCGACCACCTGCGCCTCGGTCCCACCGACGGCGCTGCTAAGGCTGACCACGCCCGCCGCAGACAACGTCACCAGGAGTTCGGCGTCCACGCCGGTGCCAGGCGTGCCCGTGCTCAACGTGACGCTGTCGCTGGCGCTCCCGTTGTGCCAGGTGGCGCGGTAGTTCGCGCCGTCGCTGTCGAGCACGAGCCGCGCACCGGTGACGCCGTTGTTGCCGAGATAGAGCAGGCCGGCGTTGGCCGTGGTGCGGGTCCCGAGCTCCACACAGTGCACATAGATCGAGAGCGCGCGCGGCGGCCCGATCATGGTCCAGGTGAGGTCATCGGTACTGAGCCGCAGCCCCAGGCGGTCCACACCACCCAACGCGCGGCTTTCCCAGCGCGCCATGCTGTGCGGCGCGGTGTACGTCGCGCCCAGAGCATCGAGGGCCGTGGCGCTCGACGTGCGCGTCAAGGTGCCGACGTGGCCGGTCACCGCATCGAGCGACGCGTCGTCCGCATCCCAATCGAACAAACACCGCGAGCGGCGCCGCAGCGGGCGAGGGGCGAGGCGAGGGGGCAGAGCCGTGCGCATGGCGGCGAGGGTCAGAGCGTGTCGATGAGGCGCGGCCGTGGGCGATCGACCACCACGCGCACCTGTTCCGGGTCCAGCAAGTCGAAGGCGATGCCCACGAGGCGCACCGGTTCGTTGATGCCGAGGCGTTCACTCACCACGTCCGCCACGGCGCCGAGCGCGAGACGTTCCGACTCGAAGTCCCGATCGCGCATCGTGATCGAGAGCGTGGATTGTTCGCGCGACCGATCCAGCAATTCGGCCGTGGCGCGATGCCACAGCACGTTGGGCCCCCCGCCCAGCAGGAAGGCCGGCGGCACCTCGGTGCTGTTGGCGAACGAGGCGAACAGGCCCACATAGCGCACCCACACCCCGGTGCGCGCCATCAGGTCGCTACTGGTTGAGAAGGCCCCGCCGCGCAGGCGGGCGGCGGCTGACTCGCCGCTCGAGAACAGCCCCGCGCCAGTGGACGCGAGGAAGTCCACACTGGCGCCCGCGGCTGGCGTGCTGGGGCTGCTGGCGACCGTCAGGCCGCGCGCGCTCCCACTGGCCGTCGCCACCAGCTCGAGCGAGATATACGCCGGATTGAGCCCCCACTGCGTCCCGTTGAGGTCATGGTTTCGCATCGTGACGCCGGCCAGCGCGCGCACATACACCGACGAAGCGCCCACCGGCACGAAGGGCGTGACAATGCGCGCGGGCGTGTTGGCCGGGGTGCTGATGTCGTAGCCGGTGCCCAACCGGACGGCGTTCGTGCCGGCGAGCGACGGCTCGCCAAAGGTCGGTCGCGGCACGCTGAAGGTGGTGCCCGTGAGCGAGGACGCGGTCGCGGCGGTCCACAGCGTGACGGTCGCGGCACCGGCGCCGTTGGCTTGCACCGGGGCGCCGACAATCAGGCGCTGCGGCAGGATGCGGACCGTGGTGTCATCGGGGATCGACTCGCCCGGGGCGAAGCCTTGAATGATGAGCTGCGTGGCCCCGGCGCTCGCATTGAATTGCAGCGAGGGGGAACCCGGGACGCCGATCACGGCAATCGGCGTGTCGAGGTGCAACGCACTGGGCAGCGCGGCCGTCAGGTCCACCGTCGCGACCCCCAACCCATCAGCGACGACCGCCCCGTCGGTGGTGAGGTCGAACGCGGCGGTCTGCAGAATGTCGAGCCGGCGCAGCCACTGATTCGCGCCAACCACCACGGCGGCCGTTGCATCCCCGACCGTGACCCCGGCGCTGAGGGAGCCGCTGAGCGCGCCCTCGGCTCGTGGCGTCGCCCACACGTAGTCGGCATCGGTGCCGCTCGGCTTGTCGATCACGGACCAGCCGGTCACGCCTTCGTCGAGGAGCGGGTCCTCGGTGATGTTGCGGTTGCTGTTGACGTCCGCCACCACCACCCGGCGCACAATGCGCGGCATGCTGCCCACGACGGGTGGCCGGCGCAGGCTGTAGGGCCGCACCCCACTGGGCAGCCGGAAGGTCAGCAGGCCGCCCACGCGGAAGTTGGCGCCGCCGCCGGGTTCGAGCGTGAGCGCCTGCGTGGTGGCATCCACGCTCGCAATATCCACCAACGTCCCCTGCGCATTCGCGACGACCAGGCCGGTGCACTGATCATCCAACACCAGCGGCACACGCGTGGGCGCATCCGGATCGGCAATGGTCACCACATCGCCTACCACACTCGTGACGCGAAAGGTGGCATAGCCCAGGGAGACTGCGTAGGTCGCCGACGGCCGGTGCGGGGTGAGCACAATGACTTCCGTCGCGCGTTCGCTCGTGGAGCGGTTCCGTCGCAACTGCTGCACGTTCCGCCCAGTCTGGAGGCGCGGGCGATCGGCCGTGCCGCCTTCCTGCTGCAGAAAGTCGACGGCATAGCCGGTCTCGCCGACGCGCCGCGCGACCAGCTCCATTTCGGTGGCGTCAGCCAGCCAGCGGATCGCCTCGAGATACGTGACGTTGGTGAGGTCGTATTCGGTGATCAGCCGCGTGGCTTCGTTGGTGCCGAGACTCCACGCGCCCAGGCCGTCAGCCGAGAGCCCCGGGGCAATGAAGGCCGACCAGAGCACCGCCAATGTCGTGGCAAGGTTCTCGCCGGCGAACTGCGTCACGATGTCATCGCCGGTCACCGCGCGCACCAGACCACGTTTGCCGAGGTCGTGGAGCGGGGGGTCGGCGGTCAGCGTCAGTGAGGCGCCTTGCTCGCCGTCCACGTCATCACGCTCCGCAATGCGCCACTCGGAGGTGGTGCCGTTGTCGCGATCGATCCGAATCACGAAGTCGTCGAGCGCGAAGGCGGCGGCCGGGTCGTTCCACGGCATCACGATCTGTGCGCGGCTCGTCCCGGTCCGTGACCACTCCACGGTCGACCCGCGCAAGAGCCGGCTCACCACCGCCTGCTTCTGCCCGCCATTGCACGCGAGATCCGACCAGATCGAAACGACGGCGCGGCTCATCACTACTCCCGGAACGTCGCGCGCCCTGCGGCGCGGTAGGCTTCACGCTGCAGGCGCCCCAACGCGGCATCGATTTCGCGCGCCAAGGTCAGCGACAGCTCGGCGCCGAACCGCCCGGCATCCTCGCCGATGACATCGCCAGCAATGGTGACGTTCACGGTCACTTGCGGCGCGCTGCCGGCGCTCCCGCCACGCAGTCCCGCAAAGCGGTCCGACACCACCGGGGGATAGACGGGCGCGATCGCCGGCACCGTGAAGGCCTCAGTGAGCACCGCGACGGTGCGCTCATTGGCGATAGCGATCCGCTCGAGGAAGGCGAGGCCCCGATCGAGCGCCGGGGTCAACGTATCGGAGAGTGTGGTGCCCACCGCCGTGCCCGCGGCTTCGCCGGCTGCGGCACCGGCCGCCGTGCCCGCACTCGTGGCCGGCGACGTGGGGCTCGCCTCCGCCGACGGCTCCTCGGCATTCTTGAGATTGTCGACGAGGCCGATGAGCTCGAGCAGGATGTCGCGGAACGCGGTGCCGGACAGACGGCCGAGGGCGCCGCCACTCAGCCCGCCGTTGTTGAGGTTCGTGAACAGATCGAACAGCGCATTGCGCAGCGCCGCGGGATCGTCCGCGTTGAGCCCATCGAACGCGCGGACGCCGCCGACGTCGCGCAGGAAGGTCACCAGGTCGCTGATCTGCCGGGTGCCCGTGGAGCCGACCAACCCCTGCGTGGTGCGGAAGAAGTCGAGCTGTTCACTGAACGATTGGCCGACGCGGGTGAGCGACGGGCCGAGCGTGACCAGCGCCTGCGCCAACTGCGCGAGCGCCCGGAAGTCGAGATCGCCGTTGTCGCGGCGGATCTTGACGCCGAGGTCCCCGGCCACGGCATCGAGGTCCGAGAGCCGGAGGCCCTGCGCGGCCAGCAACTCAATGAGCTGGCGCTGCGCCTGTGGGCCGTTCCCGATCTCGGCCTGCAGCAAGGCCTTCACGAAGTCCGAGGAGTTGAGCACGCTGGTGGTGCCGGCAATCGCGGCGCCACTCGCCTTATCCGAGAGCGACACGCCCTCCTGGCGCAGACGATCGAGCGCCTTGGTGTTGTCGGCGAGCAGCTTCCGCCGCTCCGGGTCGCCCGCGGTGATCGTCTTGGCAATCGACGCGATGCCACCGACGACGCCACCGAGCGCCGTGAAGTCCCCGGTCAGCGCCTTGGGCAACGCCGCGCCGATGTTGATCACCGAGGTGAGCGCGTTCTTCGTCTTGTCGTCGATGATGTCGAAGGCCGTGCCGAAGTCGAGCGCGGCGCGCGCGGCGGTCTCAATGTCCCCACCTGCCAAGCGCAGCTTGCTCTGCAACTTCTCGAGACTCGGTATGGCTTCGAGCGGCGTGTCGGTGATCGACTTGAACGCCTGGTCGCCCGCCTCACGAATGTCGCGCAGGGTTTTGTTGGTGTCGCCGATGACCTGCTGGCTCTTGCCGAATCCCTTCACGACGGAGGCTTCGAGGGCATCGATCCCCTTGGCCCACTCCTTCTGCAGCGTGGCCATCTCGCGATTGAGAAACTGAATGCCCTCGCGCAGTGACCGATACGCCTCTTCCTGTTGGCGTGAACTCTCCTTCGCTTCTTTGGCGAGGTCGCTATCGGATTTGGTCAGACTTCGGTTGATGCGAATGCGCTCCTTCTCTTCGTCGAGCGCCTTCTTCAGGCTCTCTTTTCGTGCCTCGTCGAGTTTCTGGATGGTCTGTCCGCTGGTGCTCCCAATCTGCGTGATGGCTTGCAGCGCCTCGTTCGCCGCCTCCTTCTGGTCTTTGCCCCACTGCTTTAGAGAGGCGTTCTTGGTGAGGAAACCAATGCCTTCGACCGTGGCGGCTAGGATCCCGCGAAGAATGTTGAACGCGCCGGCCACCACTTGCACTGAGCCCACCAGAAGCCCACCGAAGAGCTTCGCCACCGGTGTAATGGTGGGAAGGAGACCGTTGGCAAACTCGAATATCAACAAGCGCAGAGGCCTCAGGGTGTTGCCGAACGACGCCGCGAGCTCATTCGCGCGCAACGCCGCTTGTTCTTGCTGGCCGGCCGCCGACTTCAGATACTCTAGGGACGCACCTTGCACGGTAATGCCAGCCTCCAAAGCGGCAAACACCAGTGCCTGTGCCTTCTCCTGTTCTGTGAGTTTCCCGGCCGTCGTGCCAATGGCTTTGGCAAAATCATCCCAGATAGCGCTTGGGTTCTTACCAAACAGCTTATCGGTGCCTTCATCGATGCCGAGCACGCTCTGCTGCACCGCCTTCAGAGATTCGGCGGCCGAGAGGCCACGGGAAGCCCCAAGGTCAAGAAAAGCGGCCAAGACGTCCTTCGACTTCCCGGTATCTCCGGCCCTCTGCGTGAGCTTGGCGATCTCCGACGCGAAATCGTTCGCCACAGTCGCCGACAACTTGAACGCCTCACGCGCCCCGGTCGCGAGGTCCTCGAGGTCGGCGAGCGGGATGTTCGTCAGCTTGGCGGTGCCGCCGAGCTTGCGAATGGAGGCGTCCAACTCGTCGGAGGCCTGCACGCTCTTCGTGAACGCGAGCCCGATGGTGGCGAGCACGGCACCGGCCGCGAAGGGGCCGGTGACCAGATCCTTCAATCCCGCCTTGAAGTCGCCAATCCATCCGGAGCCGGACTTCTTCGCGCGGTCCATGCCTTCTTCGAAGCCTGCCGTGCGGGCGTCCAGCGTGACGTACAGTTCCTCAATCTCGGTCGACATGCGACGTCCTCAGCGACGGGGGCGCTGCGCCGCGCGCCGCTCGGCCTCGTCCATGGCCTGCTGGCGCTGCTGCGCGGACAACGTGGTGCTGGCCAGCAAGGCGGCCAGGGAGTAGTCACGCATGAGCGTTTCCGGCTTTTCGTCGTGCTCGATGGCGAGTGCGCCGAAGAACGCCGACCACGTCGGCCGGGCCTCGCCGCTGCCGGACGGCCGCTGCATGGCATCGAGCGCGTTGAGGCGCAGCCAGTTGACCTCCATGAACGCACTCAGCACGGCGCGCAACACTTGGGGGTCGAGGTTGGCCATCACGTCGGGCGGCGTCGGACGCGACTCGCGATCACTGAACGGCAGGCCGGGGCCTTCATGCGTCGCGACCCACGCGCAGACGGCATGCTGGTACGCGAGTTCCGCCTGCACGCGCTCGAGGAGCGGGAGGTCCTCCGCCGATGCCGACGCGGTGAGCGCCGCGCTCCGCTCCATCAGCCACGCGATGCGGGCCGAGCGGGCGTGCAGATGCAGCAGGGCCCGAAAGCCCTTCGGGAACACGGCGAGCGGCGCGAGCGGGGCGCCCTGCTCGACGTACGCCGGCGCGGCGCTCAAGGCCGCCAGCAGGATGGCATCGGTGTGCGGTTGCGCGCTGCCGCGGCGGTGATGGTCCTCACCCAGGAGCCGAATGACCTGCGCGTAGCACACGATCCACGGCGCGAGCCCCACCGTCTCCGGGTTCTCGTCGCCGCCGGGCCAGTAGGGCAGCAGCTGCGCCGCCAGATCGGGGGCGCGATGCTGCAACGACGCCCGGAGGGTCTCGCACCGTTCGGCGAGGCCCTCCGGGGTTTCGAGTGGCGAGTGGCCAGCGCTCATGGCGCTTACTGCCAGTGCCGCATGATCAGCGCATTGCAGCGGATCGCGAGCGGCAGCAACGCCGGCGCCGTGCGATTGAGGGTGATCTGCCCCTGGACTTCGATACGCGCGTCGAGGAAGTCCACCTCGACGGTGGCGCCATCGAACCTCGAGCCCGTGGCGCGCAGGACCTGCACCCCCTGCGTGCCCATCTGCTCGCCGAGCACGCCCGCCTGGTACGGACTCGCCGCGGTGCCCGCCCCGATCTCCTGCGACTCCGGAATGCCCATGATGGTGAGCAGGTTCGGGAGACTGAAGTTCAGCAGGTTCGCGGTCATCGCGATTTCGCCGACGCCGCTGATGTAGTTGATCGGCAGCGCCGAGATGGCCGACGGAATCGGCGTCAGCGACTGGGTGGGGCTGATGTTCACGCCGGACTCGTCGAGAAACCCGAGGTTGGCCTCGACGGCCTCGACGAAGCGCCCCCCAGACTCCTGACCGATCACGACGGGACGCGTGAGCACCTGCGCGGTCGACAGGGCCGTGGAGAGCCGCACCAGCTCGACGCCGCCCGTGCCGATGATGAAGGCGTGGTCGCTGGTGGTGAAGTTCGTGGTGGCGCCGATCGTGGCCGTGGCCTGACTGGCGGTGATGGCGGCCGCCAGCGTCGTGTCGCCGATGGTGCCGGTGGGGATCCGGTACACCTTCAGCGACTCGAGCCGGCGGAAGAGTTCCTGGTTGCTATTGGTGCGAGGCATGGCGGGCGCTCCGTGAGCTGAGACTGAGGATCAAGGGGTCGCGGCCAGCGCCCACGGGTCATGCACCGGGAACGTGGCCTCCAAGGCGCACAGCACCGTGCCGTCGGTCGGCTCGGGCAGCGCGGGGATGAGCGTGAACGTGGGGGCTTCGAGAAACACTCCATCGACCGCACGTTCGGCCTGCGGGGCATCGTAGGCCTGCGCGATCACGCGCTGCGTGGCGCGCAACACGTGATAGCCGGCGCGCATCGCGTGGGCCGTCTGCGCGACGTTGCGCCGGAGATACCGGCACAGCACCGACACGGTCGGCGCCTGGGGCTTCATGCGTTCCGGTCGCGCCGGCATCGTGACCGCCCGCGCGATGGAGAGCACCAACACCGGCGTCGTGAGGCCCTGCTCCTGCGGCAGGGTTTCCCGGGCCGCCCACGGGGTGTCCAGCGCCGAAAACAGCGTCGGGGCCGTGGGGGTGCCGTCGCCGATCGGACGCGGCACGGTGGGCAGGACGCTGCTGAGCCCCGTGCCACTGGCACTCAGCAGGGTGTGCACGTCGCGCAGGACCGGATTGAACATCAGGCCCCTCGGCGCAGCACGGCGTGATCAAACTGACCGGACTCGGTGACCCCGGTCGCGCGCCGCGCTGCGTCGCCGACCAGGCTGACCGTATAGGCCACGCCCGCCACGGTGAGGGCCTGATCGGCCGCCATCGTGCCCAACGCCCCGCGCGGGACCGTGAGGAGCAGTTTCTCGCTCTGCACGCCGCCGAGCTCCGCGTCTTCGAACAGCACCGGCCGGACCTCGAGGGTGCCGGTGGTGGTGAAGGATCCACGCACCACCGGCACCCCGAAGTCCGACAGGAACGCCGCCGCCGGGTCAGGCACGAAGGGCACGGATCAGGACACGATGATGTCGGTCCCGACCACGAACGCCTTCGGCTGCCGGCGCTTGATGTCCACGATCTGGTAGCTGATGAGACGCACCAGATTGCGCGCGGCCAGCGTGTACGGATCGACCACGATTTCCTGCGCGCCCCACTCGCCGATCAGCAGCTGACGCCAGTCCGCGAGGATGGCGGCATGGCACACCGTCGTCGACGTGCCCTTCGTGAGGTTCGAGGGCATGTTGTTCGTCGAGAACGCGCGGATCCCTTCGATCTCGTTCCGCTCCCACAGCGTGCGGGAATCGCTCGAGGAGATGCGCACGCGCGCCCGCAGGTCCGCCTTGACGCCCGTGGTGCTCACCCACCCCGGGTTGGAGGCGTTCCAGACGTTGTTGTCCTCCATCGCCTTCTCGAACTGCAGCACCTTGGCCAGCGAGAAGGTGCCGCCGTGCGTGCCGAAGGTGATGAAGCTGCAGTCGGTGTCGTAGATGACACCGGTGGGCGACGCCGTGCCCGTGCCCTGCAGCGACGCGCGATCGATGGCGGCGGCGTGCAGCTCGACGATGTCCATGCGAATGAGCTGCTCGACGTCGAGGCTCGACTGCACGAGCAGCTGCTTGGACACCTTCGTGTGCACGTTGAGCGTGCGTGGCGTCATCGTGAGCTGCCCGACGGTCAGCGAGCTTTCATTCACGTCGCTGGCCGGGGCTTCATCGCCCCACGCGGCCGTCGCTGCGGCCGTCTGGCGCGGGATGACCACATCGCCCACGAGGCCCGACAGCATACGGGCGCCGAGCGCGCCCATCACGAGCGTCCGATTGCGCAGGAGCTCGATGAAGTCGCCGGCGCGCATGTCGTCGGCCACCGTGTCGCCGCCCTTGTTGGCCGTGCCGGCCGAGAGCTGCGTGCGGGCGACCATCACCGGCAGGCCGCGGGTGGACATGAAGAAGCCGCCCTGCTTGGCGTCGCGGTTGAGGCGCGCGGCCACGCGCTGGTGCACCTCGCGCTCGAGGCCGGCCTTCGACCAGTCCCCCGACACCTGCGCATTGATCGCGCGGATGATCGAGTAGTCCTTGGCCTCGTCGTCGCCCATGTCGGGCACATCGCGCGCCGCGTTCTCGCGGGTGATGCGGAGTTCGAGGAACTTGTTCGCCGCGTCGTCGACGGAGACGCCGCGCGCGATCATCTCAACGGCTTCCTTCTCGAAGCCGGCCATCTGGCCCATGCGGGCGATCTGCTCGGGGACGCTCAATTCGCGGCCCCCCGCAGGCGGATTGGCAAGGGTCGTCATACGGGTTACCTCCACGTGCTGGTGCCCAGGGTTGGCAGCGCTGCTCGCGACGGGCACCGGGGGGGCCGCAGCAGCGGATTCAGAAGCGGATGCAGAAGCAGAGGGAGAAGCGGATGCCGGATCGGACGCAGGAGCGGTGTCGGGTGCCGCGGACGCGGCCGGCTCTTCCTCCGGCGTCGTCGGTGGCGCCGCCTGGCGCAGCGCGCGTTGCCGGACCAGCTCGACGACGGCGCCAGGCACAGACGCCATGGCCGTCACGCTGATTTCCCAGAGCGGCACATCAGTCCAGCGCAGCGTGACGTCGTCGTCACTGCGCAGAACCTCCCACTTGGCCGGCTGACCGCCGACGGACAGGCCGGTCTGGCTGCCGGTCGCGGCGACGGCGCGCAGGTATTCGTAGGCCTCGCGACCCGCCGCGGTGTCGAACACATCGGCCGTCATGCGCGCCGCCCGCCGCCCATCAGGCAGCGTGACGTTGTCGAGGCTCCGCACCGTGCCGATGTGCTGGCGCGTGTCGTAGGATCCCCGGCGCAGTGCGTCGCCGTGGTCCAGGAACAGCTTCACCTCGCCGCGCGCAATGCGATCGGCGGAGGAGGAGAAACAGCCCTCGCCGAACGAGGTGCCCCACGTGTCGAGGACCTCGTAGACGCAGGCCACGCCGCTCACGCGGCCAATCACCCCCGCTGGCAACTCGTCGCTGTCGTCGGCGAGCTGGGCTCGCCACAACATGGCCGGGATCATCTCCGGGGCATCGTGCTCAGTCGTCGTCACGGTCGTCCTCCGCATCGGGCGGGTCAGGGGCATCATCCGCGCGGTCTGCCGTGCGCGTGGGCGCCGGCGTCGCGCGGCGCGTGCGCGGCGCGGCCAGCTCGTGGGGGTGCGGGAGCTTCGCGTCGGCGAACATCTGCCGTTCGGCGGCGTGCTGGCGGATCAGGTCCGGCAACCACCGCCCACGCGAGGCGGCGATCTCGTCGAGCGAAATGCCGTACAGCTTGTATTCCTCGGCCGCCGCCTTGATGTCGTCGACCGGGTTGATGTACGGGAACGAGCGCGGCTGCAGATGGATCGCGCGCAGCACGCGCGCCGGATCGATCGGCAAGCGAATGGCCTGCGCCAGCACCGCCTGGGTGAGCCACTCGCGCACCACCGGGCGCACGATGCGCCGGATGAAGCGCTGTTGATCGATGCGCCAGCCCGTGCGCTCGGGCTCCAAGGCCAGACGCTGCGACGAGAAGTTCGCTTCGCGCGTGTCGCCAGAGACGGTGAAGTAGCTCACGCCAACCCCCGCGGCGTATTGCCGCAGCAGGTTGCGCGTGAACGGATCGTAGGCCTCTGTGGGTTGGCCCGGATCCATGCTGTCGAGCTTCCACCCATCCGGGTTCACGCCGAACTCCCCAGGGCCGACCGCCATCGGCGGGGGGGCGTCCTCTTGGGTGTCGACGTCTTTCAGGGCTTCGCTGATCCACGCGCTCGAGGCGTCCTTGCGCTCCTTGGTCCAGTAGAAACCGCGCGAGGCCGCAATGCGGTTGAGAATCAACGTGGCTTCCTGCATCGCGCCGAGATGGCGCAGGGTCAGCATCACCGGCGCGAACTTCGTGACGCCGCGCGACTGATCCGGCCACAGTGGGTCAAACAGGTACAGCACGCGGGACGCAGGGATCGTGCGCTGCTTTCTCGGCGCCGTGTGGTCGCCGCGACGCGTCGTCCACACGTGGTAGCGCACCCGCTGTCCGGCGGCATCGTATTCAATGCCGGCCCGAATGGCATTCTGCCCGTCACGGCGCGGCTGCCAGAGATCCTCGTCGATCAGCTCGGCATCGAGTACACGCACCGCAAAGGGCACCGGGCGCGAGCCCTTTGGCAGGTTGACGAGCTCGAGGAAGGTCTCGCCGGCGCCGCCGCGCCACGAGCGCACCATCTGCGCGCACAGATCGTCCCACGACTCGCCATTCACGCCGGCGGTCTCGCACCACGTGTCCCACTCGGTCTCGATCGTGTCGTTGAGCGTCTCGTTCAGGCGGCCGCGCGTGGACTCGACGCGCGCATGCAGCGTGATGCCATGTTCGCCGAGAATGTTCTCCTCGGCCGCGCGGACGTAGCGCGCCGCATAGGCGTTGTTGCGGACCAAATCATCCGCACGCTGGCGCAGCGACCGCGTCTTGCCACGCAGCGCCTGCTCGTTGGTGATCGAGCCGCCGGTCCAGTCCGCCAGCAGCGACGACACATCGGCGCCGTCGAAGCCGCGCGTGACCACCATGATCCTGGCCGCGGCGGCCGGCAGGCTCGGGGCGAGGGCGCGCACGGCGGTGACCGCCAGGGAGACCTTGGCGCGGCGCCAGAGGGTGGACACCACCGCCATTTACCGCGGCCTCGCAAACTGCACGCGGAACGCCTGCACCGGCCGCGACCCCTGTCGCTGCTCGGCTTGCACCTCGGCCTGGTAGCGCGCGCGCTGGTTCTCGAGGTCGTCCAGCGTGCGGCGCCGCGCCTGCAGTTGGCCCTGGGTGTATTCCTCGATATTGTCGGCCAGCAACTCACTGATGCGCGACTCGACCTGCGCCAACATCCGCGCGGCAAATGACCGCCCACTGCCATTTTCGGCGGTGGCCGGATTCGGGAGCAGCGTGAACGTCCCGGTGGCAATGTCATGGGCGGCGGTGTCCTTGGTGGCGCGGGCCGTCCATCGATACGCTCCAGGGGTGAGCTCCCCCGAGGCCGTAGCCGACAGTTCGCACGCAAAGTCAACGCCATTGTCAGCCGCGGCGCCCTCGACCTCGGCTTCCGACGGGCCAATGAGATACACGGTGCACGCCCACCCGTCACCAGACGGCGTGTCCGGCGCCGACTGCGTCCAGGCGAGCGTGGTGCCGGCCGTGACCAGCGCCGGTGGGGCGGTGTACGTGGGAAGGGGCACGCCGCATGGTACGAACAGCGGCGGGCGTCAGGGGCACTACGCGGCCGTTTGGTGTTTCACTGGTGAAAGCCGGAGGCGAAACGTGTACGGCCCGCGCGTCCACGCCCGGCGACCACGCTCGAGATACCCGCAGCGCACCAAGCGGCCCAGCGCGCGCGAGACTTGCGCCGGCGAGATGTCGATGGCCGCCTCGATCTCGAGCGACTTGACCGCGCGAAACTCGACCAGATCCAGAATGTCCGGCAGAATGAGCATCACGCGGACGTCGATCGGCTTGAGACGCCGATCGCGCGCGGCGTGCCGCTCGGTGGGCAGGAGGCCGATGCCTACCATCGGGTGGCCCATGGCTTCTGTCCTGGTCGGGCAGGCCGCGTCAGACGCGACGGGCCGGCTGGTGGCACGATGGTCGGGGGCACCTGCACCAAGCCCGGATCCGGCGGCGGTGGCGGGTCGTCGGTTGCGTTGGCCGGTGCGGCCTCCGGCGGGTCATCCAGCCGCAAACCGAATCGCGTGACGGCGGCGGTGATCAGCGCCAGGTTGTACACGATCAGGTCGAGGCCTTCGTTGGCGGCCTTGTCGTCCCGCTTGCGCCAGACCATGGCGGTCCGGCCGCCCCACGAGACCGGCATCGGGCTCTCACTCGTAACCTGGTGGTAGAACACAGGGTCGAGCGACTTGTTGAGATGGAGCGCCCCCGGGCCCCCGGGCGGGATTGGCACGCGCAAGGCATGGCCGAGAATGACATCCTTGGCGGTGTCGGTGCCGACCCCCCACACGGGATAGCGCCGCGTGACGTCCTTGGGGGGCGGCGTGATCAGCGCGCGGCCTGGGCCACCCTCACCACGAACCCCCAGCACCAGCACGCCGCGCAAGCGCTCCCGCCAGCGGGCGAGGTTGGACCACACGGTGTCCGTCGCGTATTGCGTGTCGGCGGCAATGCCCCGCAGCGGCACGCCCCACCGTGCGGAGCTGCTGGCAATGTGCTGGAACACGCGCTCCCACGTGTCGGACTCCTGCGGATGCCCGAAGTGCTGCTCCCACTGCAGCACCCAACCTTCCATGCGCGCGGCCCAGGCACATTCGAGCGTTTCCACACGATCCCCCTGCACGTCGACGGAGATCGCGAGCGCTTTCGCGCGTTCTGGCGCAGTGGGCAGCACCTCGGCGCGCGCCTCGAGGGTATGCACTTCAATGCGGTCGCGTTCCACGTAGTACGGATCCCCCAGCACATGGGTGACAAACACCTTGAGCTTCTCCGGATCGCGCTGCGCTTCCAGCCAGAGGTGCATGATGCGCGCCCACGAGCGCCACGGGGACATGAGACCGCCCCCGTTCCCCATGTCGAATCCCGCCATCGGCCGACCGGGATGCTCGGGGATCCATTGCGCGCCACGCGCCGGATCCATCATGCGCATCTTCTCCGACTCCGGAATCAGCACGCCACAGGCGCGGCAGAGATAGTGCGCCGTCTCCGGGATCAACTGATTGGCCGCATCGCGGTCGCACACGATGCGATAGGTCTTGTCTGGATCGCGCCAGGAGAACGGTTCACGGTGACCACAGTGCGGGCACACCACGTGGTAGCGGCGGCGGTCGCTGAGCGCGACGGCCGCCGTGATGGGGCAGGTGCCGCGCTCACCTGGCGTGGAGCCCTGGATGCGCTTGGCGTTCCAGAACGTCTCGGTGCGCTCGGCGGACAACCCCCACGGGTCGCCCTGGTTGCGGGCGTCGAGCGTCCAGCCACTGCGTTCGTCTCCGTACACCTTGCGCGCCGCTCGCGACCGGAGATCGCCCGGCGCGTTGGCGCCCACGCCGACCAGCCAGCCGCCACGAAACATCTTGCGCTGCATCGTGTCGTCGCTCGATCGGCGCCGTCCTTCGGAACGAATCAACCCCCGCAGCGCCGGATTCTCGGCCAGCATGGGGTCAATGCGTTCCTTCATCCACGCCTTGGCCAGGTTGATGTTCGGCTGGATCACCAGAATGCCGCTCGGATCGACGGCCATGCTGTAGCCGATCGATTGATTGATGGCCTCGGTGAAGCCGATCTGCGCCGGCTTGTTGAACACCACGTCCTGGTGCACTTCGTCGCACATGACGTCGAGGATCTCGCGCATGTACGGCGTGCGGTCTGTCGAATAGCGCCCGCCTTCCGACGCGCCGGAACTGCGGGCGATCCACCCGTGGGTGTTGGCCCACTCACTGCCGGTGGGCCGGGGCTGCACGGTGAGCAGCTCGGCCGCAAGCAACGCGGCACGGGAAAGCAGCATCAGCCGGACGCCTCCTCGAGGGCCTCGTCGTCGGCTGGCTCGTCGCTGTCGATCGCGTCCCCTTCCGCGGATTCCTCATCCGCCAGGCGCTGGCAGGCTTCGACGCAGGCCCGCAGCAACTGCAGCGCCATGTCGTCGATCAACTGCGCGGCCTGCAGTTGGGTGCTGAGCCCGACAAAGCGCGCGGCATACTTGGGCCGCAGCCCGAGGATCTCCGTGCGGAAGGTGGTGGCGAGTCGTTCCACGGCCGCGTCCATGCCGATGACGGGGGCCACTTCCTGCCGCTCGCGCGAGAGCTTGATCGCGATGCGGTCCGCCTCGAGCCGGATCTTGCGCGCGCGCTCCTTGGCCTCGTCGAGCTCCTCGGGGTTCAGCTTCTGCAGCTCGCGCTGCACCTCGCGTGTGCGCAGGTTGATCGCGCAGTCCGGCTGCGCATAAACCAGCCCCGACCCCTTCTTCTTGGTCACGAGCACACCCGGCTCCTGCGCCCGGATGTACTGCAGGGTGCGCACGGCCATCCCGACCTCGTCGGCCAGCTGCTGCAGTCCGATCCATCGCCGTTGGGCCATGCTCACCCCTCCCTGCGCGCAAACACGACGTGCAAGTGCATCAACCTATGCACATCCGTTCATATAATGAATCATCGAACCGGCGCGGCACCCGCGGTTCGTGGACACCAGGAAGGACCCACCCGGCATAACGTGCCGGGTGTCCTCGTGTTGGGTCGGCACACGCTGCCGCATCACGCCCTCATCGATCGAGTGACGGCGCATCGTCGGTGCGGCGCACGTGGGAGAAGGTGAGCGGATCGATGCGTGACTCACGATGCTCACCGGGGATCGCCAGCACGTTGATGCTCACGATCTGTCCGAACACGTTGAGCGGATTGTTCCGCGCGTTGTGCTCGCGGAAAAGCGGCGGCGTGTGGAAGTAGCAGTCATAGCCGAAGTCCCGGAGCCACGACAGCAACTTCGGACGCTGCAGCGCGCGGTCTGCCTCCACGTAGATCACCGGGCGATGTCGACTGATCGTCTCCTGCCCGCCTTCCAACACGGCGAGCTCCATGCCCTCCACGTCGGCCTTGAGCAAATCGAGCTGCTCGAGGTGGAGCTCATCGAGGGTGACCACCTGAACCTGTTCCCCGTGCTGTTCGGCTTCCAGCAATTCGATGCCGCCGAAGTTGTTCTGTCCCGCATAGTTGATCGGCGGGACGGTGGCCACACCACGCGCCATGCCGAGGGCTGCACGTTGGACCTGCACGTTGAGTCCCCCCGAGCGGAGCATGTTGGCCTCGCACAGCCCCGCGATCACACGCTGCGGCTCGAAGGCGACCACCGTGCCGCCTGGTGACACGGCCTTGGCCAGGGCAATGGTGTGGGCGCCCAGGTTGGCCCCGGCCTCGACGACCACACTACCGGGAGCGCAGAACGCCAGCAGCAGCTCGCGCTCGTGGAAAGAGTACTCGCCGTACAGGTCGAGACTGCGGCCGACGTACTGGTCATGGAGCGGAATCTCGAAGATCCCATCGAGGGTCCACACGAACTTCGTGAAGTTGAGCATGAGAGATTGAGGGAGGGGGTTACGAGGTGAACCAGACCGAGAGACGGCGCTCGATTTCGACGATGACGCTGTCCCAATCGCCTGGCGCGGGTTGCCGGATCAGATGCAGCCTGGGATACCACGGCGTTTTCTCACTGCTGATGCCCCATCGGCTGTCTGGCGGGATGGCGGTTGCCATGAACACCGGCACCCCCATGGAGGCGGCCACATGCACCACCGAAGTGTCGACGCTGATCACGAGATCACACGAGGCGATGGCGTCCGCGGTGTCGGCCAAGTCCGCGAAAGTGGGTCGGGACAGCGTCCCGTATTCCTCGTCCGGGCGGTCCATCTGCAACGCCACCGGCTCGACGTGCAGGTGGCGGCAATAGTCGGCCAGTCTCTGCGCGTAGTACGCCGGCATGGATCGCGCCGCGTCGTTGGCATGCGATCGCGAGCCCGCCCACACCAAACCCACGCGGTTCTTTCTCCCGAATGGATTCGCTGGTGCCAAGTAGTCGGTCCACAGATCCTTGGCACCGGCACCGAGCACGTACGGCAAGGACATCGCCGGCACGTGGTACTCTGCAGGCGGTGGCGTCTCGCCGACCGCGATGACCTCGCACGTAAGCCACTGTCGGAGCAAGCGCACCGCGGGCTTCGGCACTTCGAACACCACGTGATCGAACGCACTCTGGAGAGCCCTCGCCCACCTGGCGCACTGGACCGCGTCGCCGAGGCCCTGCTCGTGCGCCACAATGATGGTCGAGCCACGGGGCACGGGCTCGCCGGCCCATGGCTTGGTGCCCCATGCCTCACACCGCGCGAAGTGGTCGCGATACTTGTCGAGACGGCGGCGGGTTTCGTAGGCCGCGAACGCCTCGCGCCACCGCCCCATGATCATGAGCGCGTACGCCGTGTCGTACGTGACGAGCGGATCGGGAGACGGCAGAGACAGGGCCATGCTCCATGCCATCCACGCATCCTCCACCGCATTCATCGCGAGGCACGTGTGGCCCAGATTGAGCCACGACGGGCCGTGTTGCGGGTCGATCTCGCAGGCGTGTGTGAAGAAGCGCCGCGCGTCCTCCTTGTTGCCCTGCGCCAGGCGCACGCAGCCCAGGTTGTACCAGTAGGTGGCGGCGTGTCCGTAGGTATCGAGCACCGCCTGCAGATGCTCGTCGGCGTCTGCCAGCCACTGCTGCCCGAGCCCCGTCCGAAGGTCCACGTCGCCTTCGGCGAGCGCATACGCCCGCAGCCTCGACAGCGCCGCCGCATAGTGCAGCCCGGCGTGATCGGGATACTTGAGGCCGAGCCGGTGAATCGTATGGGCGAGGTCTCCCACCGATTTGGTGGGATCTTCGAGCTGATAGAGCGCGTGCTTGAGCGCGGCGGCATCCTCTGGTCGGAGGGGATACGCTCGCGCACTGATGCGCGCCGGTCCCCGAAATGGCTCAGGGATGGTCATTGTCCGCCGCTCCGCAGCTTCATGGTGCGGATCTCGGTGATGAAGGCCGCGCGAAAGTTGCGCCGGAAGTCGCGACGGGCCACCGCGCGTCCGACGGGCACAAAGTTCACCCGATCCCGGATCGGGACGGCCGGCTTGCCGACATACAACAGGCGGTCATCGCCGCGGCGCTGAAAGATCAGCGGACGCCCGGCGCTCTTGCCACGCTTCGCCACGATGAGGTACGTGTCGTTGCGACCAGTGAGGCCCTTGGACTTCTTCTTGCCGCTCTTCTTCTGCGTGAACGGCTGGAACTGGCTCAGCTGGAACCCGCGCTTCGGTCCACCACCAGGCGACCTCCGGGCGTCCCCGACCGGGACAAACACGAACGGGCGGCCAAGGAAGGAGGTCTTCTGTCCGCCGCGCTCGTGGCGCGTGATCAGGTTGGCGCGGTCACCGCTGATGCCGACGCGCCCACGCAGCCGATTGGTCCGCGCGCGGTCGGCGGCGGTGATCTTGACCAGGCGCATCATGAACAGCCGGCGCTCCGGGCGTACCTCGAGAGACTGCAACACGTCTTGGCGGCCGGCCTCCTGAATGCTTTCCAGGGTGGCGTTGATCGCCCGCGCCGTGGCGAACGGCATGACGCGATCCTTGAGCTTCTGGGCGATGGCGCCGAGACGTCCCTCGACATCGGGAAGGCTGACGGTCACGCTCATGCGGCGGCTCCGGCCAGAGTGGGTATGGTGCGTGCTTCGGCGCCGCGGTTTGCGTGGAACTCGCGTCGGAAGTGCTCCATGGCCTGACGGCGCCGTTCGGCGTCCGCGGCCTTTTGCTCGTCGGTGCGCGTGTCGGCATCGGCGAACGTGATGCCTGCGGCACGCACGGCCGATGCCTGCCTGGCGCGTTCGCGCTCTTCGGCCGTTGGCGGCTCGGGTGGGCGGTTCAGCACCCGGCGCACACAGCCGCGGAAGTAGCTCTGGTTCCACGGCCGGTTGAGAATCACGAACTCGCTCAGGGCTTGCATGACGTCGGCAATGCCGGCCTCGCGATACGGCGCATATTCGCCGCGGATCACGTGCTGTCCGCTGGCGATGGCGTAGAGCTCACCCACCACGGCAGGCCGGAACGTCTGCGAGGCCACGTGCTCGAACGCCGCCGCTTCGTGCGGCAGCGCCACCGCGAGAAGCGCCGCTTCCCACTCGGCGAACAGCCCGCGGTTGTCCGGCGCCCCTCCAGCGCCTGGCGCCGGACGGTCCGGAGAGGGGGCCTCCGAGCCGTCAGGCGAGGAGGGGAGAGTTGTGTCACGTCCCGTAACGTCACGCCCGGACGTCGGCAGGACTTCTGCAGGGATGTCCGCAGGATGTCCACCGGACATCGGCGGCTTATCTCTCGGCTTTCGTGGAGCACTCCGAGGGGCTTCCGGCTCCTGTCCGTCGCCGTTCCGCTTCGAGCGCTTGCGTTCGGCATCGCGGTCGGCGCGACGGATTGCGGCGCCGTTGGTGTCTTCCCATGACGCCACTACCGTGTCCCCGTCTCGCTCGAGGCAGAGCAGCTCACGATAGGCCGCGGCGAACTGTCCCTTGGGGCCAGTCCATGACGCCCAACGCTCCAACGTGCCGTCGGAGATGCGGGTGATCACGCCATCGCGTGCGTGCCTGGGGAGCTGCCGCTCGAGCAGCACCACGTGTCCTACGGCGCAGGGCACGGACAGGTCGAGACGATCCGCCAGACTGCAGATCGCCTCGTCCTCTCCGATACCCACGTCAACTGCTATCCACCGCATGGTCGTGTTCCCTCATTGACCGTTGTGAGCATGGCATCGACCAGGCGTTCTGCTGTGGCGATCGGCATGCAGACCAGCGAAGCGCGACGCGTGCGACCGGTCCGGCATTCGCCAGCCAGCCAGTTCGCGGCCTTTGCGACATCGTCGAGCGTCATCGGCGACGGCTCATCCGGGCGCATGTTGGCGGAGAGATCGGAGCGAGCTCTCACACCGGTGCCTTCCTTGTAGTTCTTGAAGGACATCAGGCCGCCTGCGCCTTGCGGCGCTGTTGCTTGACCACGGCGTGCTTGACCTTTGCCAGGGTCATGATGGTGGGCTTGAGGTCCTGCGGTGCGTGATCGTATGCGATCGACTGGCCTCGACCACCGTTCAACGTCGGCAGAAGAGCGCGATCGATGAGCACCCAGTTGCTCGGATCGGTATTCAGACGGTTGCCGTCGATCGACTTGAGCGCATGGCCCTTCGGTATGGGCCCGTTGATCGCTTCCCACCGCAGGATGTGCGTGGCCTTCCAGTTCTCCGAGGGGCGCACTTTCCGGCGATCCTGCACCTTCGTGTACTCGTAGCCACCGACAACGCGGGTGCTCCCAACGGGCACCCAGGTATGCGGTTGATTACCGGGCTTGAATTGCCCTTCGCGCATGCGCCCAGGCGCCCATCCCTTGCGGTGAGCAATGCCCTTGTTGGCTGGTGTTTGTCCCTTCTGAAAACGGGTCGCGGCGCCGCGCGTGTCACCGGGCTGTAGGCGGCCAGCAGCCTCTGATGCCAAGTACGCCTCAGACTTCTTGAGGCCGAGCTTGTAGGCCATCTGATAGACCCCACCGATCCTTCTGCCGAGCATGGCCGCCAGATCCTTGGTCGGCTTGTCCGCGAAGTGTTCTCGGAGTAGTGCAAGCTCGTGCTCGCTCCATGGGGTTCGCGGGCGCGCCAGCCATCCCATGCGCTTGCTCAGGCTACGGAGATTCTCGAACGACACATCCGTACGGCCAAAGACCTCGAGGAACTCCGCGTACATCCAATGCCGCGGCAAAGACGACAGCGCCTTCACAAAGGCGAGTTCGTCTGAGCTATAGGGGATGAATCGGCCCCTCATGCCTTGTCCCTCGAGACATCGGGCAGCGCCAACGATGCCGGTAGCTTCCTCGCCCCGCCGCCACTATCGGCCAGGAACTTGGCGCCGTCGAGTTGCAGACGAGCCGTGCCGACGATGCGGTCAGCGATCTGCACCACCGACTGCGTCCGCGAGACCTCCTGGTCGATCTGCTCGGCTGACAGGTCCTCGTTCGTGAGCCGCTCGAGCTGTGCAAACAGGATGTCGTTGAGATCCGCGAGCTTGTTCTTCATCCGAGCACCCCTCCCGCCGCGCGGGCGGCGTCGATGATCGCATCGAGATCCGCCGACACGCGGGTGTCTGGATCGAACCGAAACACGAGTGCCGTGATCTCTCCTTCACCAGTTGCGTATGCGAAGTCAGCGCAGTGCAGGCGCGCCTTGAGCTTCTGATACCGCTCTGCGTCCGCGATCAACTCCGGCGTGGCGAGGTGGAGGCGTTCCAACGCTTCGATGCGGTCCAGCGCGTGCCCAAGTGCGGTCACCGCCCCGGCGACAACGCCGTGCGCCGCCCATACAGCGCCCGCTTCAAACGGCGTGCGGGTGTCCAGCCCGTAGTTGGTGCGCACAGCGGCGATCCACTCGGGCGTCACGATGGATTCCGTGATCGGCTCAGACATCACCCTTCCTCCCCCGCCGCGTCGGCGGTGTGTGGTGGCACCACCTCCACATTGGACTTGAGCAGCGACACCGTGTTCTCAAAGGCGCGGCGCAACACTTCATCACTGATATTCAGCGCGTACACGCTGCCGCTTCGCGCCATGCCAGCCATCACGCAATCCGCGATCATGTCCAGCGCGTCGATGAGGTTCACATCGTCTCGGACGCCTTCTGGGGTCAGCAGGTGATGGCGATTGATCCGGTAGTGCTTGGCAAGCCACTCGCCATGCTGGACATTCCCGGCCACAAAGTCCCGGTGGAATCCGTCGATGTCTGTCAGTTTGTCCTCGTCATGCCGCGTGGCGGCTTCGGCCAGCAGCGCGCCGAAGAACGCCAACCCACGGCGCACGTCGGCAATGTGCTGGACGCTGCTGTTCAGAAGCGTCGTCTTGCTGACGTTGGCAAAGTCGCAGGTGCGCGAGTCGGCCGTTTGGCTCGGGTGAATCTGGATCATGGGTTGTTCTCCGTTGTATGTGGTTTCACCTCGATCACGCGCACCCCGGCGGCGCGCTCTTGGCGGATCATGTCGGCCGTCCCGCGTCCCCCAGGGAACGCGATCACGGCGTCCGGCTGGAACTCGCACAGCATCTGCGCATTGCGGATCGGGCCGGCGGCGCGGCCGTGTTTCGCCCATAGCGCCGGGAAGGTCCGGCACGGCACGTTGCGCTGACACGCCCACGCTTCGGCCATGTCGTCTGCACCGGTCGCGCCCCCTTCCGCCAACTCGGTAATACCGTGGGCGTCCAGCACATCGCGCATCAACGGGTAGTTGTCGAACCCCCGCCCCCCGCACACGATCACGCGCATGGGTCGGCCTCAGGGTTCCCGAAGCGAACTTCGGGAACCCCCCGCTTCACCGTCCGCGCGTCGCCGTCGTCGCACGCGCACGCGCCGGGCGGGCAGTCGTCGGCGCAGTCAAGGCGCTCAAACTCAACCACCCACACCCAAGGGTTGGCGTCCCATGCGCCGCTGCCGTTGATGGAATCCCATAGATCGCGGTACCAGTCACGCGCCGCATCGTCGTGCACCTCTGGCGCGGGAGAGCGAGACCAGTCTGTTGGATGCCCTTCGGCCCGGCAGTCGTCCGCACTGATCTCCTGCAACCGCTCCACGCGCACGTCGGTGATGCGGAGCGTGAGGCGCGAAGCCCAGCGTGGCATGTGGATGGATGGCGTCCATGTAGTCGGCGCCTCGCCGTCAGCGCGGTACAGGATGCGCCGCCCGCTGCCATCGACGTAGCCGCTACTCTCTACATAGTGCGTCTCCCGCACCCACAGCAGATCGCCGGGGGCGCCGTAGGGGCACGCGCGAACGTCAGGTGCTGGATCGAACGCGAGACGCGCCACGCGCACACCGCACACCGTGTGCATAGCCACCCGCCGCGTTTGCGTCTTGGTGCCGTTGAGCAGCGCGCGGACCATCGGGGCTGACATGAGTATCGGGCGTTCACGCATGCGCCGGCACCTCCACCGCCTTCGCCGCATCGTACTGCGCGATGGCCCACACGATGGCGTGGCAGCACCACAAGAACTGATAGGTGTACTCGTTGCAGTTCGTTTCCCCAAAGTCGGGGAAGAACTGCTTCCGGTCGTGATCGAACTCGTACGCTGCCATGAGCGCCGCGTGCTCCCCGTCGTCGGCGCGACTTAGCACCTCGTCCCGAACGCGCTCCCGCAGCTCGCGGCGCTGCTCAGCGTCATAGTCGTCGCCGTAGGAGTCCTTCCACTGCCTGTAGCGGTCCACAATTGCGGCGCGGAACTTGTCGGGGTCAAACACGAGGGCGCCCATGCGGTCGCTCGCAACGAGCTTTTCGCGCCAGTAGCCCGCATTGATCCGGCGCGAGTCGGAACGAAAGAACTCGAACATATCGGCGAGACGGCAGAACACGAACGATCCCATGTCGCCGGTGATCGCCAAGTAGCCGGGCCACGTGGTGATGTTGAACCCATAGCTGTACGTCCCTGGCCGGCGGCACTCGATATGTCGAAACAGCCCGTTGTCGAGCTGGACGTGGGCGGCATGCTCCTCAGTCTCTTTCGGGAACCGCCTTTCGACCTCCTTGTGAATGCTCACCGCCCGCCCTCCGTGGTGGTCTGTTCGCGCATCTCCTTGCGCTTCTGATGCATGATGTGGCCTAGCTCCATGCGCTTCACTTCCTGCGCGCCAGCCGCGACGGCAAGTGCCCGCTTCGCCTTGCAAATGTCGAAGTGCTCGCGATGCGTACCGGCGTCTTGAATCCACTTTCGATCCACGCCGATGCGATCCGCCATCGCAACAAGTTCTTCGTGGGTGTCCGCGATCATGTGGCACATCTTCATGCGACCAAACTGAGCGGCGAAGTTGTCAACGTAGACAGCCATCCCTCAGCCCTCCGTGGTGGCCGTGCTGCACTTCGGGCACGGTTCCTGTGAAGGCTCTGGGTCATAGCAGCACTCGCCGTTGTGTCCATTTCCGCAGCACACCGCAACGGTGATGTACCCGTCACCGTGACACTCGCTGCACACGGCTGGCGCGGTGGCCGTGTCGCCCGACGCGGCGGCGAGGGCGGCGCGGAGGATCGCGCTGTAGTCGATGCACTGCGCAGCGGGCGGGACGACTTGGCGATCCACTTCACTGATCGTCTGTTCAATGGCGGCCATTACAGCCGCCTCCACCCGCCGCTCGGCCGCGTCGGCGCGGGTGCGGAGTGCCACCACAGCACGTAGTGAATCGCTGTCGTAGGGCGAGAGAGTGTCCCGAACTTCCCCACCCCACGCAGCTACAGCACATGCGGCGAGGCACATACGCTCCACTTCAAGCTCCCCCTCCAACCGCGCGATGGTGGCGCGGGCGTCGAGGATTTCGAGCTCGACGGATGCGAGATAGCGCGCAGCAGCTTCCACCTCGCGCGCGGGAATCGCGCAATGCTGAGAAATCGGGTCGGGGAACGCCGCGTGATGCAACAGCGATTGCGTCCACTTGATCGCTGGCTCGGGCTGCTCCGCCGTCGTGGGCGTGGTCATGTCAGAGCTGTTCGCCATCGCGCCAACCCTCCTCAGTGAGAGCCCGTACCATCGAAGGAAGGTGACCGGCAGTGAGACGAATGAGGCGGATGCACTCAGTCGCCGTCACGCCGTGCTGCGTGCACCAAGCGGCGGCATCGTCCTCGGTCCACAAAGGGGCCACGTTGATCTGGTTCATGTCTCGCGCGACCCGCGCAAAGAGAGATTCACTCATCAGCAGTGACCTCCGGTGGAACGCGCCCCTGCCCATAGCACCGCTCGCAGTCGGTTTCCCATGGAATGCCGTGGCATGCCGGACAAACCGGCCACGTGCGAAACTCAGCCACCATGTCGGCGTAGCAGGTGCCGCAGAGCGGGTTGCCGTCTGCGTCGGAGTACTCGACGGGATCGTGCGGCGAGGCAAACGTCGAACGCGTGCAGACCTCGGAGGGGAAGAGCAGCACGCGCTGCAAGCGCTCACCGGCCAGTACCAGGGCGCGCAGAGCGCCCATGCGGAGCCGCAACCCAACGACACGGTCACCGGCCCAGTCCTCGCGGGCGGCGATGACCTCATTGGCCTGCGCGAGGGCATCGGCCAAAAGAAAAGTCTCAGGCACTGCGCACCCCCAGCACACGGGCGGCGGCTTCGACCTGATCCCACTGCGTGCGCACCCCACCGGTGCGGTCGGGATGCGTGGCCGCACGCGCGGCGCGGTACACCTCGGCCAATCTCTCCGGTGTCCGCGGCTCGCAGCGCATGCCGGACGCTTCCTCGAAGATCCGGAGCGCGGCGGTCGAGCCCATGGTCAGGCCGGTGGCCGAGGGCAGGGCGCGGAATCCGGTGAACTGTGCGCCGTCCTGCACGGCGCCGTGACGGTCGATCGACCGCAGATCCTGTAGCGTGAACAGGATGCCCCGCACATTGTGGTGCCACAGTTCGTACGTATCGCAGGCGAATCGCAGATCGCCGGCCACCGGGTGCGTGTAGTACAGGATCACCCCAGGCGTGATGGGCGACGCGTCGGCGCGCAAACGCCCATCGGCGCGGATGTCCCGCGACGAGCGGACATTCACCTCGAGGTACGCGTCCCGGGCGCCGTGGCGCGCCAGCTCGGTCTCCAGCTCAGACAGCGTGGCGCCGGCCGTCACCTTGAAAGACCAGCGGCCCTTTCGCTCGCCGGCGGGCGTCTCACGCCGAGGCCAGATACGGAGCGGGCGGAACTCGACAAACACATGGGTGGCGTGCCTCATCGGCCCTCACCTCGCAGCGCGCGGCGCAGCCTGGTGAAGAACGGCGCCCGACGCGGGTACCCCTCACGGATCCGCCGGCGGTGCTCAGCCTGCGTCCGCAGCACGCCGTGGGCGATGATGATGGCGAGCGCACCCAGCACCAGGATGCCGAACTCTTCGCGCGTCTCGGGGAACGTGATGACCGGGATCATCCGTGCAGCCCTCCGGGTTGACCTGGGGCGTGGAGCCGCTCGGCGTAGCACTCGTACAGCGTGGCTTCCCGGTCGTAGTCGACCACGACGGGGCCGCGGCGATCGATCTGCACCGGCGCCACGCGCTCGACGTGGTCGAGGGCGATGATCACCGGGCGCTGCGTGCCCTGGAGCGTGAAGGCGAACCGGTCCCGGTCCCACTGGCAGGTCAGATGGACCCGACCGTTCGTGGTGACCACGCGATAGTGATGGCCGTGCACCAGCTCGAGGCGCACGGGCGGCTTGGCGGTGGTGGTCATGTCCACCGCCGCACGCCGCGGCCACCGAGGCCACACAGCATCACCAGCGGGTCCGTGGTCAGGGCGAGCACGACACGCCATGCCCCCTGCTTGATGGCGCGGAATACGGGTCCGTGGGCCGTACGTGCGCCCGGCCGATTGCCCCCTGTACCGAGGGCGCCCACGATCTGATGGGCGCGGCTCATGGGACGTCCACCACGCGCGCCACCACGGCGCGGCCGGTTTCGCGGGGGTCCGCGAGGGGTCCGCGAATGCGCGAAATGCGCGAAACGTCGCGCCGAATTTTCGGGCGCTTACAACTATTAAAGCGGGTTCGGAGAGTTCGGGCTTCCGGGTGCGCCCCTTCGGCTTTGCAAGCAGGGGGTCATCGGTTCGAACCCGATACGCTCCACTGTCATCCGCGACAAGACACACACGCCGCAAGCGACCATCACTCGGTCACTTGCGGCGTTCGTGCGTTGCGGCATGGCAGGGCAAGCCCTCGACATCAGACTCCATCACGGAGTCCAGTCACGCATCACCACACGAGCGGCCGTTCCATCAACCAGGCCGCTACCAGCTGACCTGCCCAATCACTCCGCCGGCAGCGCTGGCGTCCACCTCCGCAGCATTCACCAGCATCACCATGGCCCCCTCCTGCTCGCGGCCGGCGGCAAGGTCCG
>VFQP010001089.1_pt1 | contig 40213 bp, 69 predicted proteins | sample 3512351 | NCBI WGS metagenome assembly VFQP01 (sample SAMN10412372, study PRJNA504923) | tailings metagenome | isolation source: Relicate 1 Philex TSF1 revegetated site | place: Philippines: Tuba, Benguet | collected 2017-08-29
CACCACCATGCACACCACCATGCACACCACCATGCACACCACCATGCACACCACCATGCACACCACCCCCCCAACACACAGCCCCAGTGATGAGCATGCATTGTCAGACATGCTGCGTATCAAGAGTCGTGCACTGGCTGAGGGGGCATTGGCTACACGCTTTATACGCCACTATGAATGAAAAGGGTGGGATGAATGAGGGTGTTGAGTGAAGGGGGTGGGACGAATCAGGGTGGACCTACGATGATAAGCACGTATAATAGAGAAGCCCGACCTTCCAATACCAAAACCCACCACCACTGTCTAATACAAACGCCACCACTGTGTAGTACAAAAACCACTGTCTAAGAAAACAACAACCGTGGTGAATCCAACACATGAACAAATGCCTTTTTGCAACACCAATTGGACACAGTTGTCTTTTATACACACACACACACACACACACCTGTGTACTGCAATTTTGTGTGCTGATGCTTACTTTGTATACCTTCATGATGTTTTTTTACCATAACTATGCTTCTTTGACCATTCCTATGTTTCGTTGACCACCACCTTGACCTATATACTGCCTACTCTTACTGCGTACTAACACCAGTGATGTAACATCGTCCCAATACACTGTCATGCCTGCTCTCGCAGATACACACAACAAAAAATACAAACGATAAAAAAACATGCACCATCAAGAACTCCTGCAATACAACAAAAAAACACTGGGCACATCATGAAACAGCCCTGGGCACCTCGTCCTCTCGAAACACATAGCACATCTCATCCCACCCAGTACTGCCCAGCAGCCCAGGCACGAGTGTACTGAAATTCACTCCCACTGCAAATTCAGTGTGGTGCCCCCAGTCACGGACAAGGGGTTCCTCAGGGCCCCCCGTATCCCAGAGTTTGACTGTCATGTCATAGGAACAGCTCACCAGCACACGCTCCTGGTGTGGGGAGAATTCCACCCTGCGCACAGCGTACCTGGTTATGTGAAAAGAGAGGGGGGGGCATTAGAATGGAAAGGGGGGGAAGACAGGGGGATTGCTATGGTTGTCAGATGGATAGGGAGATGAGCAAACACCATAGCAACACACAACAAGGACAAACAAGCACAAACAACAAGCACAAACAGAACAGAAGAAACCACCAAAAAACCACAGCAACATACGCATGTGCAAAGAGGGTACGGAGTTCATGCTCAGGCATGCGCACATCCCACAACTTTATTGTCTTGTCTGTGCTGCCAGTGGCCACAATGCAGTCGTTATACTTGCACCAATCAGCTGTGAGTATTTCGTTTTGGTGGGCACGAACTGTGAGGGAGGACACAGGTTGCCTCACATCCCATATTTTAAAGGTGCAGTCACCACTGGCTGATAAAAAGACATCTGCTTGTTGTGGGTTCCTGTGTGGGAAACATGTGATGTGATGGTGGATGGAGGAAAGTGATGTAGGATGCAGGAAACCATGTGGTGTAGGAAAGCATGTGGTGTAGGAAACCATGTCATGGGGCCATTGTATGTATTCTTGCATGCTGTAGGTGATGCTGTGATGTGCAACAGTGTGTATAGTGTGCATTGTACAGTGAATAATGTGTGTGCATCTGCGGTGTGTATAGTGTGTATTGTACAGTGCATTGTGTATGTGCATTCATGTTTAATAATGTACATGCATCCCCATGCCCTTACTACAACTAATACTACGATCCACGCCCTTAATACAACATACACATACCATACGACAGCATAGACACAGTATTGATGCTCACAACAAATACATACCATACAACAGCATAGACACAGTATCGATGTTCAGCAAATGTGCGCATGCTCGTGGGTTGTTCAAGTGACCACAGCTTGCAGGTGTCATCCCAAGCACCACTGAGGAAACAGTCACGACGTACTTGATTCCAATGCACACTGTGTACCTGTGTGTGGGTGCATGTACATGGGTGTATGTATACCAGTGTATGCTGTATGTCTACAAATGCTGCTTCATGCCCATGCATGTTGGGCATATGAGACAACATACAACCATGAGAAAAAATACAACCAGCCAAAAAAGCAATGTACACACCATAAACGTCCCATGTGACCTACCTCGTGTGTGTGTTCTTCCAAGCTGCGCAAGGGGTTTGCTTGTGGGGGGCGCCGTATATCCCAGGCCTTTATTTTGCCATCACCACCAGCGGATACTAGTATGTTTTCGTTTTCCTGTATACAAGTGTATATCGTCATGAATGCAGTGTGAAGATGGTGAGGAGGTGGTAATCATAACAGAGGCAGTGCATGAAAGGACAATATTGTCCCGACTGGGTGTGTGTATATAAATTGTAGGGTAGATTGTGGTGTTGGTCGCATGACCCCCCCCCCCCCAAGCAATATGCTCTATACACAGCACACACTGTGTGTGTCGCACCTCGCTCCAACAGCAGTCATACAAGCCATCTGCTGTGTCAAAGGAAGCGATTTCATGCATGCCTTGGGGGCCAAACTGTGAATGGAGCGGGATGGGTGAGGCGCAGGATGGAGGCCATGTGTGTCTTTGACGACCAACAACACATCCTCATTCAACCTGTAGGACAAACTGCTTGCCATTGCCTATAATGCCATAGTTTTGTGAGCCAGCTACCGCAACTTTGTCTGGTTCAAAGGGGGAAAAGCGCAATGCATAGCCTTGAAACGCAGCTGTGCGATACATCATGGTGCTGCCAAAGACTATTGCTCACGCTGTTGTGTGTTTTGTGTGTTGTGTTACAACAATGGGGTTTTTGTTCTAGCTGTATACTGCATTTGGATGTTGATGGTTGTTGATTGTTCCGACACCTTGGGTATAGTGCGTTGTTGATGATTGGCTGACGATGTATTGATGATTTTGAGTAACACGAAAGGAAATTGAGCCATCTGAGAGGAAACTGAGTTGGTTGAGAAAACAAGGATACGGGCACGATGCACGTCACCACCCCCTCGACTGGCACCCCATGGATACCTGCATGCCTGTCCACCAGCATAGGATACCAGTGAACACTTGTGGTATGCACCAACACCCTCTCTACCGCCCACCTCAACAGACCCCTGCACGTTCCCCTGCCTCAGTGTGGGTGTGGGTGCTTGTGGTGAGGTTGGTGAGTTTTGTTTTGAGAACAATCTGCTTGTGCAACTACAACGCTGTGTTGTTGTACAAGCATTACATCAGCAGAGGTGATATCAGGATCAGCACCTTGTCAACAGTATGTGATGCATGGACTGTTGTCAATATGTGTTCGATCTCTTGCGCCCCATTGCATTCATGACACGTGTGCTAGTTGTATATACCGTCGACACCTTTACTAGGCCTGAAACTTGCCTAGGGTTGCTTAATGATTGCTTGATGCTGCTCCCCCACACCACCCCCAGATGAAAAGGCCATCGTGCTGGCTGCTTTTTGCAGCCTGTGCATGTGCACTATACACAGCAACCAATGCACGTTCGTTTACCATCGAAAATGATCGCTTTGTCGCCGATGGCAGCGCTGTACAGCTGATCGCAGGATGGCACGTGGTGGTTGACAGAGTGGTGAAGACATTCTCTATGCACACAACACGCATCATTCACACACACAGTGTCCATTACTTTCGCATCCCCCGTCCCTATTGGCGTGATCGCCTGCAAAAGCTCAAGGCAATGGGCCTCAACAGCATTGAGGTACATACATACATCGTGATGATGGGACATACACCATTGTGTCCATGCATCCCCACAAAGCCCTCACATTTCCTACCCGCCCATCACCACCCAGATGTACATTGCATGGAACTTCCACGAACGACAGCCCGAACAGTATACATTTGATGGGGATGCCGATGTCGTGACCTTTCTCAAAGAAGCCGCCTCACTCGATCTCAAGGTCCTCCTCCGCCCCGGCCCCTATATCTGCGCAGAATGGGACTTTGGTGGGTTCCCCTGGTGGTTTGCCAGCAGTCACATTGCCCAGGGTGGTCGTTCTATGGACCTGCGCAGTGATGACTCTGATTACCTGCATTATGTAGAGCGCTGGTGGAGTGTGTTGTTCAAGCGCATCAAGCCCATGCTGTGGGAGAATGGGGGGCCCATTGTCATGGTGCAAATTGAAAATGAATACGGCGCATGTTCCGGTATCTTGCTGATGGGGGGATTGTCGTTGAAGGGGTTATTGCTGGTCACATAGGGGTTGTTGCTGGTCACATAGGGGTTGTTGCTGGTCACATAGGGGTTGTTGCTGGTCAAATTCTGCACTGCGTACACTCCCTCGCCTGTACATTGTGGTTGTTTTATTGGTTGTACTGTGGTTGCTGCTGGTCAAATACATTATGCACTGTGCACATTGTGTGTACATCGTGTGTACATCCTCAAAGTCACACATGGGCCCCGCCACATACAGGTACATGGGGCCCTGAACGTGCCCAGTCATACCTGCGTCAGCTCATTGGTATTGCACGTCGTGAGTTGGGTCATAATGTTGTGCTGTACACGACCGATCCACCCAACCAAATCGAACGAGGCACACTGCGTGGGGGCGAAGTCTTTTCGTACGTGCTCATGATTTGGGGTGTTTGGGGTTGTTTGGAATGGTGTTGTTGGGTGTATTTGGGGTGTTTTGGGTTGTTTGGAATGGTGTTGTTCGGTGTATTTGGGGTGTTTTGGGTTGTTTGGAATGGTGTTGTTGGGTATGGGGAGCATCATTGTGTACAGTGGTATGGGGAGCATCATCGTACACAGTGACAAGTATAAAAAAAAAGTAGAAAAAAACATGAGTGTATGTAAGAAACCCATTGTCTCGTTTCATAGGATATGTCATCTCATGTCATACTATGTTGTCTCATACCATAGGGCTGTTGACTTTGGACCTGGGTGGTGGCAGTTGGATCAGGCATTTGGCATACAAGCATCCTACAACCCACCTGGCAAATCACCCCCTATTTGCACAGAATTCTAGTACGCATTGTGTTGTGGCTAGTACGCATTGTGTTGTTGTACACAAGTGGTGGAGGATATTGTTCGTGTCTGGAAGGACTGTGGATATTGCGTAGTACCCCCACAAAACACATTACTCTCCCTGTACACATGTTGCTTGGTACCCATAAAAAATAAACACCCTCCCTGTACACACATGCATGCCGCCCACTCCCCCACCCCCCTCCCACCTGCCCAACCCCCTACCTACACACCCACACACCCCCACACCCCCATACACAAAACAGCACTGGATGGCTGACCCACTGGACGGAAAAAATGGCCAACACCAGCTCCGACCAGCTTGTTGACTGGTTTTCTAAAATCCTCACCTACCGCAACAACAGCGGCTCACTAAGTCTCTATATGGCGCATGGTGGTACCAATTTCGGCTTTTGGGCCGGTGCAAATGTGGGGGATACATATCAGCCGCACATTACCTCGTATGATTATGATTGTCCAGTGAGTGAGGCTGGTACGTATGGACAGCCTGGCATTGGTGGGGCTGACAAATACCAGGTGTGTGGGTCATGGGGTGTGTGTGGGGGGGGTGTATTGGGGGTGTGTGTGGTGTATTGTTGTGACAAATACCAGGTGTGTAGGGTGATATAACTGAGTGAAGGGGGTTGAACAAGTGAGGAGTGGAGGGGAGCAAATGAGTGCAGAGGTTATGTGGTGCCACATGCACACACACACGCGGCGCACTGTTGCTACCACATGCTCACACACCCACACACCCACACCCACACACCCACACATACACGCACATGCTCACAAACCCATGTATACAGTTGTTACGTCAAGCAGTACAGAAAATCTACCCAGACCAGCCCCTACCAGATGTCCCGCCCCCCTCAAAAGTGGTCTCCTATGGAACCCTGCCTTTGCAAATGGGACCTGCCCTGCTGGATGTTGCTGATGCACTGAGCAATGGTGGGCTACTTGTTGATGCACCTGAAAACATGGAGCAATACAACCAATCGTATGTTGTGTGTGTGTGAGGAAGGGGGGGGGGTACAACCAATCGTATGTTGCGGGGGGGGGAGGGGTTGTGATGAGGAGGAGTAGGAAGAGGGGAGAGTGTTGGTCATGAAGGGGTGTTGTGGGTTGTACATGAGGGGGCAATTAGGAATTGCATATGTATGGTTTCTGTACATGAGGGGGCAATCATTGATTGTGATGGAGCACATGTACCACATACACATCACGCAGGGGTGGTTTGACATTGTATCACATTAATGTTCCTGTGACTGAATTTCAAGGACAAGTGGTGCTTCGCCTGGCTGTACATGATTATGCCAAGGTGTGGTGATTGGTGTGGTGGGGTTGTGTGTCGTGTGGTGCGGGGGTTTGTTGGACGTCAATGAGTTGTATCGTATCTTATGTTTATACAGAGCAGACATGGGGCATATGCATACATAGAGGAGTTGTGTGTGTTTTGTGTGTTTTCCTGTCATTGTCATGCACATTATGCTGTAGACATAGAAGACTTGTGTGTGTTTTGCATTACCATTAACATCTTTTGCATTATCATAAACATCGATGTGCTGCATTTCATACACAAAAACAACATGGTCTACACAAAAACAACAGGTGTTTGTTGCTGGGCAACTGGCTGGCAGCATTTCCCGAAACACAGTGCAGGGTGGTGTGAATGAGGTGCAGGGTGGTGTGAATGAGGTGCAGGATGTGGTGCTCAGTGTGCCCCATGGTGATGTGCTCATTGCAGCAGCCAACCCAGAAGGAGAGGTGTGTTGTGTTCTGTTTTTTGTGCCTAATTTGTGGTATACAGGTGTATATTGTGCGTGTATAGGTGTATATTGTGCGTGTATAGGTGTATATTGTGCGTGTAGAGGTGTATATTGTGCTCAGGCATACAAGGCGATGTTCTGACTTGAGTGTCGGTCGCTGTACCACCTGGGCCTCACCCTATTGTGTTGCATATGATGCTGCATATGGTGTTGCATATGATGCTGCAATACACATGCTGGTATTCCCCACTCCCCCATTCCCCACTCCCCCATTCCCCACTCCCCCATTCCCCACTCCCCCATTCCCTCCTCCCTGTCCAATGCTCGCAGGTTCCTCTGCAGGTATTGGTGGAGGCCATGGGTCGGTCCAATTTTGGGTGTGAGTGGGATCTCAAGGGCATCATCAGCCCCACTGTGACATTGAATGGTATGCCCCCATTGTTGCCTGCAAGTGTGCTCATGCTGTGGGTTATGCCCCATTGTGGTCTCATGTGGTGTTCATAATAGGTTGATGAGTGGTGGTTGGTGCCGTACATGTGGTGCTCATGCTGGTGATATGTGGTTGGTGCGGTACAACATGCCAAGGTGATACCGACCACCACCAACCCCCCACATTCACCACCCCGCATTCACCACCCCCCACTATCACCACCCCCTAACACCCCCCCCACACACCTTAGATAAACCACTGACTGGATGGAGGGTGTACCCACTGCAACTAGATAGCGTGGCACCAGCAGCTTTGTACCCTGCACCTCGTGTGTTGCTGGAGGACCCCTTGACAACACTGGAGGACCCCTTCACAACACTGGAGGACCCCACAACACCACAAGGAGTACCAGCACGGGGCTGGCATGCTGGTTCCCACACCCCAAATACAGCCACAAATACAGCCACAAATAAAGCACACAATACCATATCCTACAATGTGGACAATGTTGTGAACAATGTGGACGGTATGGACACAGCCACGCTCAAGCAGGGTCCAGTTTTTCTGAGGGCATCATTTGACATAGCTGCCGGAGCAGCAGCGGCAGGGAATGCTGGTTTCCCTGCCGACACGTTTTTGCACACGCCTGGGTTTAGCAAGGGGTTGGCTTGGATCAATGGGTTTAATCTGGGATGGTATGTTTGTGTGGTGTGTAATGTACAGTGTATGTTTGTATACAGTGTGTGCAGTATATACACAGTGTTTGTAGTATACACATTCTGTGTAGTATATGTATAGCGTATAGTGTAAAATGTATTGTGTATGATGTATAGTGTATGATGTATAGTGTATAATGTACAGTGTATAATGTACAGTGTATAATGTATAGTGCGAACAGTGCTTTCATCCCTTGCTATTGTACCCTCATCTCAGGTATTGGCCAGCAGCTGGCCCTCAGATGCGTCTGTACATTCCAGGCACAGTGCTCCAGGAGGGCCACAATGAGCTCGTGCTGCTGGAAATGGACACGTTGCCCAGTACCCTGCAAGGTATGCAAGGGGGGGCGTTGTGTGACACTGTGACCCGATATGCATAGGACGCACTTTAAACTACACAGTGGAATTGGTGGACAGCCCTGATTTCTATGGGCCTGGTGCAAGCATGCAGGTGCAGGTATGAGCATGGGTGTGTTTGTAGATGTGTGTTTCTCAATACACGAGTGTCCTCCTTACACAGAGTGTTGCCTGAGTTGCCCTTTTTGTTGGAGCGCAGGTCAAAGCAAAATGGATGGTGTTTGTGAACCCTGCGGTTTTATTCTCGCTTTTTGAATCTCACAATACAGCTCTACGTAAGGTGTACGTACTAACCCACTCCACCCAACGCCAACAGCAAGACATCAAATGGGTCGTGTGGGGGAAAAACTGCGTCAGGCAGTTTTACCTATCGGGGGCTTTGATCCAACTTCAAACCAGCGCAATATGTCGACGCTCAAGGAGCTTGAGGCCCACGAAAAGGTGACAAAGCGATTATGGCATTGATGATGCTCATGTTCCCCAACAAACACCCAGCAAACGCTCGGCAAACACACCCATGCCAACGCACACCCCAGACACTCAAACGGACGATAAAGGTGATAAAAGAGTTTCACAAGTCCACAAGCAGCGTGTTGAGCGAATCAGAGGCATCCTATCAAACACCACTCCCTCGTGCATATACTCTCGACACCACAAAATCCATGCTGCCTGCAGACACAGAGGATGTGCTGTATACTCAAAAGTCAGTGCCAGCTGTGCCCCAGGAGCGGCCCGACCCTGCTTTTTCAACTGCAAAAACCGGCAGTGCGCGTGTGGCAGACGTCAGGGGGCAGCTGGTATGTGTGGGTGATATTGGGGGTGTTTCTTTTTGGTGGTTTCTTTTGCCAAGGTTGACTGGGGTCTACATATACATACAATCTCTCCTTACAATTTCTCCACACAATCTCTCCATGCAGTCTCTCCATACAATCTCATTTACACAATCACAGGATGATCGTATGCGTAACGAGGTGTATGTGCCAGTAGACAAGTGGTTGGATGACCTGACCAATGCCAAGGTGAGTGGTAATGTTACAGTGCTGTGTGGGGTTGCAGAATTGTGTGGTATTACAATGTTGCAGCGTTGTGCACTGCCACAATAACAACAACAATATAAACAATGATGATGACAATATAAACAATGATGACCACAATATCAAGTAATAACAACTCTATGAGTACCAAACACCACCACCACACACCACCACCATCACCCCCCACATACCACCACAACCACGCACCACCACCATCACCCCACACACACCACCATCACCATCACCTACAGAAAAGCATGGCAGCAGCTGAGCAGTTACGCCTGGACCTTGATCACACACGTCGTACCCTGGCCAATGTGGAGATGAAGAAAGTCAAACAGGAAAGGAACAAGGGGCATGCATCAGACACAGTGCTAGCTAAGGCATCAACCAAGTCATCCCTCTTGGAGAGTATGTGTGTGTGGGGGGGTGTTTGTGTGAGTGTGGGTGTGGATGGCAACAAGTCATCTCTCTTGGAGAGTATGTGTGTGGGGTTGTGTGTTTATGAGGGTGTGGGTGTGGGTGTGGGTGTGGGTGGGTGTGGGTTTGGATGGCAGCAAGTCATCCCTGTTGGAGAGTATGTGTGGGGGAGAATGGGTGGGTGTGACTTGAGTTTGTTGTTTGTGTTGTCGTTGGTCAGTAGAACAAGCATTGGGGCATGCTTTGTTCACAACACCTTGTTGCAATACAACCACCCTCACTGCACACATATACACAACACCTTGCTGCCGGACACACACACTATGCACACACACACACACACACACTGCACACGCAACCCTCCCCACATACACCTTTCTCCCCCCCCCCAAGGTTCCAAGGCTCGGTATCGTGAAAAGGAGCAGCAGGTGTATGAGGAGCTGCTAGACCTAGTTGAACGTGCTGATGTACAACGCAATGCATTGGCTGCTACGTATACAATCACACGTGACATTATGACCCTTGCAGAGGTACGTGAGATGGATGTTGATATACCGGGGGGTGTTATTGACATACGGGGGGGGGGTTGTTGATATACGGGGGGGGGGGGGGGGGGTGTTGATATACCGCGTGTGTGTGTTGTTGATATCCGCACCCATGGTGAAACGACATACCAGTGATCGTCGACATGCTTGTCATACACACACCCTTCCCACCCCTCTTCACATTCCCCTCTAAAAACAGGTCGCAGCACCAACCACCCTGCGTGCGTCCATGACCACCAGTGACAAGCCCATACACCCAACTGCGTCCCTTGCAGGTGACACCCCCTATGCAACCTCCACACTTCCACCTGCCCCAGCATCCGATGCCCATTCCAGTCCCACCCAATCGACAGCACCCCCAGCCACACCCGTGAGCACCACGGGGGGGCGCACACCACCTGGTACCGCACAGACCATGGTGATCCATCACGAGCATGACAATGGGCACCATGAGGATGCGCATGGGTATACCACCACGCAGCCATACACACATGGTGGGGTGCCTGCATCGCCTGGGTCTGATGAGGATGTGGTGGAGCATTATGGGGGCATGCATCATGGGCACCACGCCCTGCCAAGCTATTGATATCATTGTATGTGTCTGTTCATCAAGACAAGGCAAAGCGATTCATTTGTTTTTTTCGACATTTATCTCGACATCGTTTACAAGACAACAGGCTGCTGTAAAGCATGATCACGCTGCGCTACTGAAAGCGACATGGAATTTTGCACGGCATTGGAACGGCATTGCAAGAGCATACCAGCCGTTGTGCACCTATCTTGATCCCAGCACAGCACCCAAGTATCGCACCATGTACCTTATGTCATAAATATGATGCTACCTGGGTGAAAGCTTTGCAACAGTGTGAGACAAATGTCCGCATGGCAACGCTCCTACTTCATACTCCACATAGTGTTGCTCTCGTGCCCTATCCCACACACCGCTGCACTAGACAAGGTACGCTTTGCACAACTCGTTGCACATTAACGCACTCTTTTCCCTACACCCATCAACATCCCATGATCATTGACCATCACAGGGGCGGCGCACGGCAGCAGCACGCAATGAAGCACATTACGGTATGAATCGCATACCCTTGCATACTATGGTGGTGGCACTGCTACACACATCCATCACACCTCACAAAACACCATGTCACACACACAACACCATTTCGCACACACAGAACACACACCCCAGCGTCGCCTCCTTGCTCGCACCTCTGCCCCCTACAACACCTTCCAAGCAACACAACACCACCATCACCACCATCACCCCGCACCCAATACAACAGAAACACAACAGCAGCACAATACCACAGCAACAGCAGCAGCACAGGTAGTTTCACTCGAGGCAGCACAGCACCATGTGCACACACACACACATGCACATCCATCAGCAGCAAATACAACCCAGGGTACAACAGACACCCAGGGTGTACATGCAGGTGGTATATTGGACCCGAACATGATACTAGGGAATGCCACACATGCTGCTGCTGGTGGTAGTGGTGGTGGTGGTTTTATAGGGAATCATACCAGCAGCAGCAGTAATAATAGTACAGGAGCAGTGAACACAGATGAGGAGGAGGTTCCGGAAGATTTTGTGTGGCACCAGTACTTGAAAATGTACCCTGAGCTAGTGGAGCATCTTGGTGGTAGGTGTGGAGGGGGTGGTAGGTGTGGAGGGTGCATTATGTGTGTTGTACATGTTTGTATATAAAAGACCTGTGGATAGGATGTACACGGGATGCTCATGCACGAACACAATACCACAGTCTCATGCTAAAACCATTCGTATGCACACAACAGTTTTCATGATACACACACAACATTTCCCACAATGCACACACACAATCATCTCTCCACAATAACTTACTGACCCCACACCCACCACACATCCACCCTACATCCACCCCCACACCCACCACACAGTGGATGAAACACACGCCAAGTTGCATTATCGTGGTGCTGGCAAGTCAGAGGGTCGTGCACACCGACTACCACCCATGTACTTGCAATACACTGCATGCACCAACCTTTTTGGTATGCTGAGCATTATGGTTGTGATCATGTGTATGGTTGTGCTTGTGATCATGTGTATGGTTGTGCTTGTGATCATGTGTACACCCATATTGAACATAAGTACACATCCAAACATCACAACATTTCCTTGCCACACACTCCACATGCACTCCATCACACACACACACACACACAAACAACTCTACTCTCCCACATACTCTATCATAAATACCCCCCCCACACACACACACAAAAACACACAGAACAACTGTACTCCCACATGGCCGCCCTCGCCCTCGCAAGCCAACTGCATGCCCAACCCATCATGCCCCCTGCCCTTACAAAAGACGAACAGGGCAAGTGGGCCCCCGTCCCCCTGCAAACTATTTTGAATTTTAAACGCACTCGGAAAAATGCCCAGGGCATGGGGTTGCAGTTGCATGTGGTACCGAGTGAGATGTATGGGTATTTGCCTACTGAAACCCTTTGGCATGGTTCAACAGATGAATTGAATAGGGTATGTGCATTGTGTATGCAGTGTTGGTGGTGGTGATGGTGATGTGGTGGTGGTGGTGATGATGATTGATGTGGAGGTTGGGGTGGTGTTGGTGGATGATGCAGTAAAGGGATGTGTCTGAAGGGATGTGTCTGTGTTGTGGGTAATTACCCACCTCTTCCAACCCCCTCTTCCTCACAACACCCCCTCTTCCTCGTCACACACACACACACACACACACACACACACACACACACACACCTCACTCACCCCCCCTTCCTCAGGCATCCAGTGGTACATACAACCCTGATGCATGTCACCCACAGTGGCGGTGGGAAGATGTACCTGATGATCATGTGCTGCACTTCGAGGGGGTGTATGAGGCAACACGGAGTTTGGATAGCATTGTGAAGCACATCCATAGTCGTGTGGGACAATTGGTATGTGTGTGTGTTGGAGGGGGGGGGCTCTGCTTTTGTGAGTATGAGAGAGAGTATTTGTGTATGAGTGAGGGTATGGTGTGTGTGTATTGCTATCAGTCGACAAACGTTGACACACTTGACTACTCCTGTGCAAATACAAGCAAATACACACAATACCATCATGATATATATATACTTAAACAATATACACATACAATACACACATACACTAACACAATATATAATGCCCACACACCACACCACATCACAGGCTGTGCAACTGTTCAAAGCCAACAGACGCGCTGCCGGCCAACCCCTGCATCCCATCATTCTCAACCTCCCCTGTACATTCTTTGCAGTGCATGCCCTCTCCTCCCTGGTGCCCCTGCAGCAGGTAGCAGGGGTATTGGCGTTTCCTAGGCCATTGATACAGGTGGCTGCTAATGCAATCAAGCTCATGCAGGATGAGGTGTGTGTAGGGTTGTGTTTTGTATAGGGGTGTGTTTTGTGTAGGGGTGTGTTTTGTATAGGGGTGTGTTTTGTGTAGGGGTGTGTTTTGAGTAGGGGTGTGTTTTGTGTAGGGGTGTGTTGTGATTGTGTTGTGATTGTGTGTGCGTGCTGTATCGTATAGATGTATGTATGCAATACATGTGTGCATGCTGTAATTCAACCCGCCACCATACATGATGTAATCAACCCCATGTTATGTGCATACTACACATAGTTGCGTGTGGAGCAGTTCAATGGAGTGATGCTACGTGGTCATGATGATTGGTTGACTTTGACCTCCACCCAGTTCCCCACGGTATGACCTGACTTGTGTGTGATGTGTGATGTGTGAAACATGGTGTTAATTTGTACTGTCATGCTACTGTTACTGCAAGCACGACATCATATCCTAACATTTTCTTCTCTCTCTCTCTCACACACACACGCACCCATCTCTCTCTCTCACACACACACCCACCCACCCACCCACCCACACTCACACTCACAAACACACACACCAAAAAAAATAATAGATATATTTCAAGTACATCAAAGCTATGGAAGCAACATTTGGCACTACCCCCCTGCCCTGTTACTTTGGCGTGGAGGACCTCATAGACATCACTGCACAAGGTATGAATGTACTTGCGTGTACTTGTATACAATACTTCTATACAATATGTGTATGCATTTGACATTTCCAATATATAGCCAATGTTGATGCATGTGCATACCATTCACACACATCATGCACGTTGCCCATACATATACCCATACACACACACACACTCCCGTGATATACACACTACCCCTTCATACACACTACTGCGACATACACACCCTGTAACCCTCCCCTACACGCAAACACCCTCCCCCACACACAAACACTTTCCCCTACACAAAACCATAGGCATTGATGCATTGGAGCATAACCTAGTGCAGGCAAATAAATCATGCAGCGCAGTGTTGACCAGGTTTTCACTTGTGGATGATGAAGACTTGCAAGGTGTGGGTGTGTGGTGCATATATGATGTAGCCGCATGCATGATGTAGCACATAGTAACACACATGATGTAGCACATAGTAACACACATGATGTAGCATATCGATAAAGGATGATGTAGCGCATAGCCACACACTTGTATATCACGCATGTGTATCGCACTCGTGTATATCACGCATGTGTATTGCACATGTGTATCACGCATGCATAGTACACAGGCATGTATAGTACCCTGCATATGTATCACACACCCACTCCCTCTCATTACACAGGCATGCATGCTGAGCAGTACAAGTTGCTAGACATCCTCATCCTCTTAGAAGCCCAGGGTGTGGTGACACATTACAAATCACTTGGTGGGCTGTTTCTTAATGAGTATAGACACTTGGTGCATAGGGGTGCGAAGCGAATGACTCGTGTACAAACACAGGTGGGGGGGGGGGGGGGTGGAGATTGTGTGATATACTACTTGTGTTGAGGGTGTGATACTGTTTGTTAAGGATGTGATATGCTCATTGTATTGTGTTTGCATAATGTGTGCAGCATGCATCCCATCACACATGGTATCCATGCACACACAACACTACACACAGATCATTGTTGACCGACTGCCCCGGGAGTTTGACCGCCTGATCATGGGTGGGCTTTTCACAACACGGCATGCACAAACAGTGCAAGACCTCCCAACATTGTACATTGGGGATGGACAGGCCAAGATGGACGCACTGTTGAAGAAAAAGGTGTGATGGTGTTGTGGAGGGGAGGGGGGTTTGCACACTTCAAAGTGTTGCGTGGGGCGCAAGCACACAACAACACAACAACAACACACCAACACACAGCGTGCAGAACGGTTGCAAAAGCTGACAGACGAGGAGCGTCAGCGCATTGGCTTGCCACCAAGAAACACAACCTTGACAGATGAGCAGCGTGCAGCATTGCCGGAGGATTATGCTGAGGCGCTCTGATGAACAAGTGCACACATGTCGACACATGTTTATCACACATGTTTATTTTCACAATCACGACAAAAACCGTGTTGAATTCAACATAGTTGCAACAGAATATATCAGTAGATCCTAGCATCACCACACAGTATACACATCACCGCAAAGTCGAGGTTTTTAGGGTTGCGCATCCCACCATCAACACGTGCACACGACCAGCTATGACCCTTGCAACATGTACGAGCATCGCATGGATCACGTGCATATGTATCGAATGTCATCAAACACCGTGTATCAATCCAAACGTGCCAAAACCGGCGTTGCATCCCCCCCACAGCCATTAGCAGCAGCCTCGCCGGCACACGGCTGCAAGTACCCTCAAAACCCCGACAGACGACATGCAGAGGAATTACTGTGCGCACCCAGGCTAACAAAGACGTCAAAAAGGTGGTGCTTGCCTATTCGGGTGGGCTCGACACCTCCATCATCCTCAAGTGGCTGCAAGACACATACGACTGTGAAGTGGTGACCTTTACTGCCGACCTGGGACAGGTGTGTCCCATCTCATCATCATGGATGGGGGTGCTATGAGTGTGTAGCAGTAATAGCATATGTATAGCAGTCGTTGTGGGGCACCTAGATGCCTGCTACACAAGCTCACACCCTTATCATGCACCGTGTCATGCACTCATACTGGTACCGTTCATATCCACTTGCCCCACACACTAGGGTGAGGAGTTGGAGCCTGCGCGCAAAAAAGCTGAACAATTTGGTGTCAAAGATATCTTTATTGACGATCTGCGTGAGGAGTTTGTGCGTGATTATGTCTTTCCCATGTTTCGGTATGTTGTAGCGGCTATGGGGGTGTATAGACATGCATGTGATTCATGAATGCATGTGTATGATTTTGTATGTCCAACTACAGGAAACATAACACAGACAGCTGCTTACACATGCACATCTCCCCTTGATACATCTTCCCCCCCACACACACATCTCTTCCCCCATCACACATATTCAGCCCCCCCCCCACCACACACACACACAGTGGCAATGCCCTATATGAAGGCGTATACCTTCTGGGTACCAGCATTGCCCGCCCCCTCATCGCAAAGCGACAAATCGAAATCGCCCGGGAAGTGGGTGCCGATGCCGTCTCCCATGGCGCCACAGGCAAGGGCAACGACCAGGTTCGGTTTGAGCTGGGGTATTATGCACTCAAGCCGGACATCAAGGTGATTGCTCCATGGCGGGAGTGGGATTTGAATAGCCGTACGAGGCTGCTGTCGTATGCAGAAACGCATGGTATACCTGTGCCTGAGGCAAAACGAGGGGAGCCCCCGTTTTCTATGGATGCCAACTTGCTGCACATTTCATATGAAGGGTATTATGAGGGGGAAGGGGGTGAAGGGGGGGTGAAGGTGGTGGTGGCGGGAATGCTGTGTTACACGTTGGGAATCCTCCCTCTCTCTCACACACACACACATCCAGACACACGCATGCACACACACACATGCACACACACACACATGCACACATACAACAATGCACAACACTAACAACACCCCACACCATGTTTCACGCAACAAGTTTCACACAACACAGCAACGTCCTCGAGGACCCATGGCAGGAGCCCCCCGAGTCCATGTTTACTCGCTCCGTGTCCCCCGAAAACGCCCCCAACCAGCCTACCTACCTGGAAATTGAGTTTGAGAGAGGTGACCCTGTGGCGATTGATGGCCAGCGGTTGTCCCCTGCATCCCTACTGACTCGGCTTAATGAACTTGCTGGGGTGAATGGTATTGGTCGAATCGATATTGTGGAGAGCCGTTTTGTGGGGATGAAGTCCCGGGGTGTATACGAAACACCAGGGGGGACGATTTTGTATCATGCACACAGGGCGATTGAATCTATATGCTTGGATAGGTATGTGTGTTTTTGTGTGTGTGTTGGGGTGGGGGTGGAGGTCTCACATGGAGATGGATGTGTTTGATTGTGTTTGTGTGTGTTTGTGTGTGTTTTTGTGTGTGTGGATGTATATGCAAGTGCACCAATGTATGCCACACAACTGGGTACATCACTCCTTTTGTACATTAATACACACACCATGACACACACCAATACACACACCAACATGTCAGGGGTGAGTTGCACTTGAAGGATGAGCTAACACCTCGGTATGCAGAGTTGATTTACAATGGCATGTGGTTTTCACCAGAGCGTGAAGCACTGCAGGCTGCCATTGACAAGACACAAGAATACTGCACTGGTATGAAACATAAGGGGAGGGGGTGCATGAGAGAAAAGGGGTGCATACGAAAAAGGGGTGTACGACGAAAAAAAAGGGCACCTGCCTTCTCCCCCCACGCTTCAAACCTCTCTTTCCCCTACTTCAAAGCCCTACTATCCCTCCTGTGCCCCCCCCCAGGTCTTGTGCGCCTGAAATTGTACAAGGGCAATGTTGTTATTGTAGGTCGCAAAAGCCAGTATAGCCTGTATGATGATCGTATTGCATCCTTTGAAGATGACCAGGGTGCCTACGATCAAAAAGATGCTGCTGGCTTTATTAAACTACAGGTGTGTTTTTGGTGTGATGTGTGGTGTGTCTGTGATGTGTGGTGTGTTGTGGTGATATGTGACACTCTGCATAGTGACACACCTGTCCATAGAAACACACCTCTGCATACACATATACCTCTGCATGCACACATGCTTTGTATACACACATGTTTGTATATACACACAGGCATTGCGTTTGCGCACACTCAAAACCAATCGAGAGGGTGCCCAGGCAAATGGGGCCCCTGCAAGCAAGCAACCTGTGAGCTAGATGTTTTCAAGGAACGTGTGAGCTAGAAAGGTCCTTGTAGGGAATGTGTGGGCTAAATGTTGCTGGAGAGTGTGCATGGAATCAAGAGCACAGCAACAACAGCAGGAGCACTACAACGACAGCAGCAGCAGCACTGCATGGTGAAGATTATCGATGCATGGTGAAGATAATTGATGAGGTCAGCAATGAGGGAGTGTGGCTGTGTGATTGTGCGCATTGGCATGGTTGACATCAAATACACAGCACACACACTCCATACTGTGTGTGGAGATGCATGAGCATTTGTCTTATATGTGCAAAGAAAACACACAAGAAAAGACACAATACATGTGTAGTATTACAACAATATCGACTCTTGCTTATAAAAACACAACTCCTCCTGCAAAAGAGAAACAAAGAAGATGACAAGGGAAAGGAAACCATCACCAGTGCAAAACAACACCAATACCATTCATTCCATTATCAAATAGCATGGCCATCAACACCTCTCCTCGCACGCTTCCCTCTCTACACCCCCCCCCCCACCTCCTCCCACCCACTCTCACACTGCCAGCACCTCCTCCTCTCACACGACCAGCGCCTCTTCGAAAAAGTTTCTGAAAAACCGCAACCCCTCATCCCCGTCATCCCGACACAGCACCCCCTGTGACTCAGCCGCCAGGAGCCACTCCCCAGCAATAGCAACAGGGACCCCCAGACGTGCACTTACATGGGGGGCTGTCAGGCCCGGACCTAAACCCGCAATCATACTACTACTTGCCTTCATATTATTACTTGTGTTGCTGTGCTGATGTTGTCCTTGTTGTTGTTGTTTTTGGTGTTGGTGGTGTCCTTGTAGTGTGTCTTTGTGTGTATGCGCATCTGCAAATTCTTCTTCTTCTTCTTCTTGTTGTGTGTATAGGTCATGTAAGAGAGTGAGTATGCGGTCGGCAACATGTGCTGTGCTGTACTCTATGCTCTGTATTACTAATACACCTGTGATGGTGGTAGTAATGATAATGTCATGTAGTGATGATGAAGATAAAGTAGCATCACATGCTGTCATGATAGTGTATACATGATGTATCATTCACAACAATGATCCTCTATCCCTTCATACGCCCAAACCCTCCCCTCCTTCCCTACACACATGCATCCCACCCACCACACGCACACCACATCCACAGCACATCCCACCCACACTCACACCGCACCTGATTGGAGCGTATGCAGCTGCAGGCCCCCCCCCACACTGGGCAATAATCGACATGTGACCAATAAATCATCAGGGGACACCAATTCCGTGCCCCGGGCCCTGTTGAATAGACAATAGACGTCTGGAAGCGTCATCATGCCACCCACACGAGGGAGTTGGGGTGCAAGAAAATCACTCAACTGCGTATGAGGAGGGGGTGGGGTGGGGTATGTGTGGGTGGTGTCGGTGCAGGAAATCATTGTGGTTTCCTTTATGCGTGTGTGTATGTGCATGTGTGTGTGTGTTTCTTATGTAATTTTCATGAGAAACAAGCTGTGCGATTGGCTCATAGCCCTTGTACACCCACCCCACCCTCACACACCTGTCGCGCCAGCTCCTTGTGATACGCTTTGCCTGCTGTGTCTTTGGTAACTGGGTTTGTAATACCCATTGCCACTAAATCATCTTCCAATGCCCTTGCCTCCACACCTACACCTCCTATCAACACTGCTGTATCACCCCCACTACCACCACCTGAACTATTCCCTCCACCCCCACTACCAGTACCCTCTAGTGCAGCCATCTGTGCCCGGAATCGTTGAGCTAGAGCTACCATGTCCCCTGCTTGGGTCATGAGGGCATTGAGGTCTTTGAATGCCTGATCTAGAGACCTGTGGGGTGGGGGGGGGGGGCATGCAGGTATGTGTGGGTATGTGTAGGTGTGTTGGTATGTGTGGGGTGCATGTATGCATGTGTGTGTGGGGTGCGTGTTTACTCCCACCCCCCACACAACCCCCCACAACCCCCCCCACAGCCCCCACACCTGTCAGTAGCAGCAGCCTTTTGCTCCTCACGTTGAAGTATCCCTGCCACCCCTGCACCACCCCCACTCCCATACCCCCCATACCCCCCACCCCCATAGCGCTGTGTTGTAGGGGGCAGGTCCAACAGTGGATCGTCTTCCTGTGCCAGCAGCCACTCGAGGGCAGTCTCAACCGACGTGTTGGCCAACGCAGCATGTGCTGCTCGATGCTGTCCAAATCCCATTGCAAGGAGCTGTGCGAGCAGCGCATCATGCTCTGTGGAAAGAGTGCTGCTGGGTGCATTTGAGAGGACAGACGTGCTGCTGGTGGGTGGCATGCTGTGGGCCCCTGACGCGAGGGGCCCTGGTGGGTTGCTGGTTTGGGATGATTGGTGGGGAACTGGCTGTGGAGGTTTGGGATGATTGTGGAGAGTCTTGCACCTTAACACTCAGAACACACACATAAAACTCACATACAACACACATACAACACACATACAACACCATACCGCTTCTCGTAGGGCCTCTTGTTGCAATTGCATCAACCGTGTGTAAAATGCCTGCACATGGCTTCCCTTGTCCCTGCACGCAAACGTCACCCTGACCTCAACTGGCAACTGCTGTGCAGGGGGATGGCACCCCACACGTACAGGTACGCCACTGGCATCACACAACACCACCATGTGCAGTTTTTGCATGGTGAAGAAACTGGATGCCGGTGCTTTCAGGTCGATGCGCTGGAGGGTGGTGAGCGACAGGGCCATGCCACTTGGCTGGCCATTGGTTGCTGAAGATGGGAGCCACAAGAGTCGATGGCTTGTGACAATTGCACGGCCATCCTTTGGGTGTGTGTGTGTGTGATGTTGATGGGTGGATGGGATGCAGATGGGATGGTGCACATCTTGTCCTACGCATACCTTGTGCTGCTGATTGGTTGCGGCTGCACGCTCGCTACTCATGGACGCGTCCACCTGTGAATGTTGGTGGTGGCAGTTAATGGTACTGCACACGGTTGCTCCATCATCAACAACATGATCAACGTACGCTGTTGATGAACATGTGTTCCACCTCCCCTGGTTCTAGGATGGGACGCCCTGTGACACTCGTCTCCACAGGTGGAAATGTCAGCATGGGGGGGAAAGTATCAGCACTTGGTGGGGGAAATAATGCTACATCACCATCCAACAAGCTGCTAGTGTGCACTGTATCATCATCATCTCATGGGAGCACACAGTTGAGCAATGTATCACAAATGTGATCATATGATCACATGATGCGAAAACTCTTTTTGTGGCGCACCAACACACATCACACCCTCCTTTGCATATAACTGTGAAATGCTGCAAGGCATACCTATTCAAGGCATACCTATTTTGCAACTCGTTACAACGTCGTGGATCGGAACCAATTCACTGCGAAACCCACAACAGCGTAGTCAAATCTGTCACCACATCCACAAGACCCAGTCAAGCCCACCTGCGGGTTGCCGTACGCGAGTCAGAATGGAAGTCACTGCTTTCACTAGGAGTAGTGGCTTCCTTGCACAGCCCCGTGGGATGGGCAGAGCGATAGTGCGGAAGCATCGTTCCCAATTCGTGGTCTGCACAGTTTCCTCTGCCGAGGATGCCAGCAACGCTGCACGACAGGCCAGGTTTCTGCAGGAGATTGACAAATTGGCAGAGGCACGACGACTAGAGAGCAGCAGACGATGTACGAGCCTGGGTTGTTGTGGTTGGGTGCAACAACCGCATGGGGTTGTTTGAACAGCAACCAGGTGGGTGTGCTGTGTGATACATATGATGCTCCATACAACACACAGGGTCAAATAGTCCAATAACGCAGCAGCGAGAAGTGGTCGCGCTGGTGCCGGGGTCGGACGATGGGTCCCTCCAGCGCTCCACGTCCAAGGGCACCGCGGAAATTGACGCCGCACAGGCACGCCAAGCAGAGCGACGGTTTGTGCGTGTCAAGTTTGTTTTGCACTTGCACTTGGAGTATGGACAGCGATTAAAAGTGGTCGGTTCTGACTTGATGCTTGGTATGGGCTGCTGCTCTGGTGTGATAAGTTGATGGATTGTCATGGGCTCGTTATGGAATATGGCATACCCATCATTACAGGCAGCTGGGCGCTCCAGCATGCACCAGAGCTTCAGTGGTCAGATGGGGATCGGTGGCATGTCAGCGTGGACCTGCCAGCCAATGGGGTGTATGAGTACAAATACGTCATCATGTCGAGTGAGGGGCAGCATGCCATCAGCTGGCAGCGCGGCAATAATTGTGTCTTGGCCATCAAGCCAGATGACGATCGCGTAGAGGTGTACGACAATTGGTATGGAGGAGATGTTGATGCGAGGGGGTGTGGGGCGGATGGTGTGTATTGAAAGCATCAAGGTACAGAATCACCACCACACACAATCACCACCACACACAATCACAGGGATGGCCAACCAGGGTCGGCGGTCATTGCCAATGGGCATTCCACCACCCGAGAGACGCGCTTGCAAAGCTGGGCCAACCAGATGGATGCCCTTGCAGGAAGTCAACGTGCAGAATTGAGAAGGACACGCATGGAATTGGCAGCAGCACAAGAGGTAGGTTGATGATGATGATGATGGTGGTCACATGTGTCTCACAATCACCATTATCACCATTATCACAATCAAACACACACAACAGGATGCACGAGGTGCACGTGCAGATGTATCACGCCTCAAGGCCACATTGGCACGCACACAAACGGAAATGTTGACAGCAGAGCGACGCATGCGCGAGTTGGAGCGCACCAATCAATTGCTCAAAGCGCAGCTTGCACAATCATCATTATCCTTTCACAAGGCATTCGAAACAGCACAGCGCCTGCTTAGCAAAGGTATGGTGTGGTAAGGGAGGTGGGTTTTTACTGGTGGGTGGGTGTTTTTAGAGGAAAAGATGTATGTGCATACACATCCCATTCCAACACACAGAGCAACAGCCATGGCTTATGTCGTTGGATGAAGACGAGCTCGTTGAGGAGCTCAACGCCACAGTTGCATCGTCAGCATCGTCAGCGCCAACAGCAGACATCGTCCCACCAGTACCCACAAACGTGGAAAAGGCAGGATCTGCATCAGATGTGGATGTGATGGAATCCTTGGAATTCCTCAACATGCTCGACAATTCCCAATTTGGATTGCGATCAAAAGCTGCAGCACGCATGGCTCTTGCTATCAGTGAAGGCATCACGGGGCAGGTGGTGGGGTCGGCGGATGCTGGTCGTGGTGGGTTTGATGATGATGTAGAGGAGGGTGCAGCAGTGGAGCAGCAGATGGATGGTGTGGCATCCCACGCGTTGGGGGATGCTGTTGTGGATTATGATGATGAGGATTCGGAGGAGTGGAGTGGGGATGAGGATGATGAGGATGAGGATGTGGTGGACGATGAGGAAAATGAGGAGGATGGTGAAGAAGAAGATGCAATGGCAGCAGCAGATGAAGAGCAGGATGATGCATTGGTGTATGACGGTATATTGAGAGAGTGTTGGGTGTGTTATCGCACGGTTGTCACACCATCCACACGGTTATCACCCCCACAGGGACAAGCACACGGCATCACCATGAGCATGATGGTGTGAGTGACAAGGGCCGTGCAAGCGTATCTGCTGTGCAGGATTTCATTGCGCGCATTCGGCAGGGGCTGGGGGTGCCAGGATCTGATGATGCACCTCAGCAAACCAACGGTGCTGTGAATGCCAGCAATGCAACAGAAGAGGCGGTGGATGGGGAGGAGGAGGATGACAAGGTGGAGGATGTGGCAGAGGAGCAAGTGGCGGCATCCACAGCAGAGGATGATGATGACCATAACGACAACCAGTCAGTGGATGCAACAAGTGATGCATCATCAGAAGAACAACTTGAGGAGGATTCTGTGGATGTTGCTTCTGTGGATGTTGCAGTGACAGAAGCAGCACCTGAGGAAGCAGAGGCGCTTGTTGCAGCAAGCAAGGCAGCCAGCAATGGGGCCACCCACCCAGGAGCAGGCAATACGGTGGCAAACAACGGCGGGAAAAATGCCATGCCTGCAGTGTCACGTGCCAATGGCGTGGAGCCACAATCGGTGTCACCGTGACTGTATCAGTGTGTGTGTGAAAAATGTATGTGTGCCACTCTTGACGATATGACCTTTTTGTTTGGGAGCTCATGTTGACGTTATATCATAAAACGAATATGGTGTGATTAAATCTGTGGGGTAACATATGCACGGTTGAGAACAGTAACCAATACAGTAGCCAACACATGCCCGTCCGTCGATGTTTGCCAACGCGACTGCAGGTGGCTCCACGACGCTGTAGCAACCCCAGGCGCGCATTAGGTAGTGCCAGAGGCAGTTATAAAGCGCACACATTGGCTCGCAGTCACCCTTGGTTTTCCCACACAGTGATACACAATGATTTCCAATACGGCACGAGCCTTGCTGCCCTAGAACGCGTCATCAAGGTGTGTGCTGTATGTGTGAATGCCTACAGTACACAGACCCATCCATCCATCACCACCCCCAGACCATCAACACGTTGGTAAGCAAGAGCTCCAGCAAACCCAACACATCCCATCCCAGCAAAGTCATCACATGCCGCACCAGCGTCAAAAGCAACGCATCCGTGGGAACGGCAGTGGCAGATGCAGCGGTCAAATATCGTGACACCGCCCCACCCGATGCCATTGCGCTGCTCAAGACAGCCGCCCCACATCAACAGCCACCCCCCGGGTCACTCCATCAATACATCACACTGCCAGTGGACGAGTATGTGCTGCTGGATCCGTCCATGGTTACACGCCTAGACGATGATACATTTAGCATACGGTTGCCGTTTCGCCAGATTACTGGATTGGATCTCAACCCAGTGGTGGTGCTTGCAGTGCAGCCGCAGGAGGATGTCCCCGCAGTGCGTTTTGTGGTGCAGGAAATAAAGTCGGGGCAGCCAGAGCTGGATAGCATGTTTGATGTGTTGTCGGTTGCAACGGAGTTGCGGGCAGGCAAGGATGGGTGGGGGCTGTTGGTTGGGGAAAGTTATATTGATGGATATGATGGCAATGATGATGGCAATGATGATGGCAATGATGATAGTGATGACAGTGAGCAGGACACGATTGATGACAAGCACGCTGCATTGATGGAAGCAGCATCACAGGCATGGATCGCACAGCAGCGTATAGACACAACTGTGTCGCTCGATCTCCAGGCGCATGTGCGGGGGCCCCTCGCAGCCATCCCTGCACCACTGCTGTCCACTGTCATTGGTCTCGTGTTTCGAACGCTCATCACGGTATAATGCTGGGTTTTGTTCATGTGAGTTGGTTCTGGTATGCCTTGGTTTGGCATCTTGTGCGTCATGGTTGACAATTTGATCATTTTTATGATGTCTTTATGATGTCTCTAAAAGATGACACCATGTGCTTGCACACACCAACCATCCGCTACACCCTCATGTACCTTAGGCCATGGCGCCCTCCATGTTGCAGCTACTTGTCAATGATTATGCACGCTGGGCAGTGGGTGCACCTCGAAGCAATCAGAAGCCAACTGCAGCAGCGGCCTTCGAGGCATCTGCTGGGGGCGGGAGTGTCACAGAGGATGGCAGAGATGGGAGCAGGGATGATGGTACACCAGGAGTAGGTGGTGTGCATGATGTTCCACCAGCAAGTGATGTGCATGGTCTCGCACATACCATTACTGGGGGGAGCATACATGTGGAAAACACAAATGACCAGAGTCACTGAATGATGACTGATGACAAAGATTGAATGTGCACATCATTGAATGTATGCATCAATCAACGTACACATCATTGTGAGGAATGCATGTGTTGCACACTGGATTGTATGCGTTGCTGTGTGGCTGGTGGAGCGTTTGGTTGGAGAGGATATTGCTCATTACACAATGTATCATACATACACACACCATTACAAAATGACAACAACAATTACCACCAACAAATGTGTTTATTTCATCATTATGTTGACTGTCATTCAAACCTATCTACACACTGAACATTGCATACTGAACAAGCACACACATGTTGAACAGCACATGCATTACAACACAAAAAAACACTGCGTGGCTCAACTTTGTGTTGGCTGCATCAGTGATTGCAGCAGTTCATACAACGGTGCAAATGCTGCTGGTGCAGTTTGACTACCATCCAATATACTCTCCCATGTAGCATCAGCACCATATACAGACTTGTTGAGCGCGTAATTTACTCTATACCCTATCCCTGTGTTGGTAGTTGTGTGTGTTGATATGTGTTGCGTGTGTTTGTGGTGCAGCCACCAATTCCTGTGCACCACTGACTTCATACACCACATTCTTGTGTACCCCAACATCTTTCACCCCAACCCTATGCACATCCCAACACACCCATGCACAACCCAACACCCCTATGCACAACCCAACACACGCCACCCAACACACCCTTGACTGAGCTATCGACAAGCATAAAGCCCTTGGTTGCACTGTAGACAAATGTTTTATTAGTCAACGTTGGGTGTACAAGGTCAACAGCAGTGGCTGGCATGGACACACCCACTTTTCCTGCAAGTGATACATTCAGGTCAGCACCAATGGACGCCTGGGTGTAGGGTGTTTCATGTATGATGTGAGGTGTGTATGGTGTGGTGTGTTTCACGTGTGGTGTGCATATTAAACAAGTACATGCCACTGGTGCTACACAAATATCAACATACTCACACATGAAACATTCTCACATATGAAACATACACCACCAAAAAACCAAAAAACACCACCAATAACAACAAAAACACCATGCCAGTACCTGTGATCGTTGTGTGAAGGCAGCCACAGCTTCAGCAGTGTCGAGCACAATCACAGAATCTACAATGCTCATGCCCAATGTCAACCCTACTGACGAACCATAACTGTTGAAAAACAATGGTGCCGACCACCGTGGGGCGCCAGTTGAGCCAGGTGGCAACTGTGGGTGCAACATGTTGTGTATACCTGGTGGACACCCATGGCATGTCGTCGCAACCGAGAACAGGACACTGCTGTTCATACCTTGCTAATGACAAATCCGTGGCCCTGCTCATAGGAGAGCACAATACCACCCTTTTTGGAAAACACAAATGCCAGGCCTGCACAACTGGTGATGTGTTGAGATGATGTGTTGTGTCATTGTACACAGGTGCTGTACACTAATCAACAACACCATGTCACGTACTGATGGATCTCATTGCGGGGCATGCGCTCTGTGCCTATAGAGTGGGAGTGACACGTGTGAGGTATCTGCGTGATCAGCCGTGGAACGTGTTACAATGTGCACAAAACCGTGCCTGAACACGTGCCAACAAGTCATTAACCGGTAACCATATGTTCCCCCACATACCTAGGGGCAATTCAGCATGTCGTTGCTCACGGGGAGCTGTTAATCCCCTCATCAGGGCCACAGATCGATCAACATCCTCGGCAAAGTCATGGCTGGTGGACATGGTGAGCAGGTTTGACAGTGTTTACACCACAATATATATACACAATAATATTTTCACAATAATATTTTCTCTTCCCTCCAGGGTGCTGCTCCAGGGTAGGTATTGGAGCAGCCGCAAACTCGAAATCGATCAAACTCACCCGAACCTCCACAATTGTACAACACCATTCAGCTAGGACACACGCACAACATCGTGTGTGTGTATTGTCACAATGGTGTCCCTCAAGCTGCAAAAACGTCTTGCAGCATCTGTGTTGGGGGCAGGACAACGCAAGGTTTGGCTCGACCCCAATGAGATCAACGAAATCAGCATGGCCAACTCCAGTAAGTAGTTCGGAGCGGTGATAGGGGGCGTTGGGGCCTTGGCAGCCACGGCTGTATGGTGGCAGACATCAGCAGCAGCAGCCGTGGTGTTTGTTGAGCTGGGATGTTTGTTTGTTGAGGCATATGGGCAGCATGCGTGTATTGTTGCGGGTGGACGAGCACAGGCTGCAAGGGCCTGTCTTGGGAAGCAGCATCATGATGATGCCACAATTCCCACACTCAACACAGGGCAAAATGTGCGCAAGTTGATCAAGGATGGCTTCATTATCAAAAAGCCCAACGTGGTGCACAGCCGATCTCGTGCACGACGCACAGCCGCAGCAAAGGCCAAGGGGCGACACACTGGCCATGGTAAGCGACTTGGTACACGAGAGGCACGTCTGCCCACCAAGGTGCTCTGGGTCCGCCGCATGCGTGTGTTGCGACGCTTGTTGAAAAAGTGCCGTGAAAGCAAAAAGATTGACAAGTACTTGTACCACTCACTCTATGTCAAGGTATGGGTTGCCATATGGGATGAAAACACTCTGTATGATATTCGCATTTGCTGAGTACAGCACACATAATATAATCACACATCAGGTCAAGGGTAATGTGTACAAGAACAAGCGCGTGTTGATGGAGGCAATCCACCGTGAAAAGGCAGAAAAGGCACGTGAGAAGCACCTCACTGAGCAATTCGAGGCCCGCCGTGCCAAGACCCGTGCAGCACGCGACCGCAAGCTTGCACGTCGTGAGGAGCGCTTGGCTGCAGGTGTGCACTTGGAGGTCAAGCCTGCCCCAGCCAAGTAGAGATGGGGAGATTAGTTTTTGGTTGTGTGCCAAGGATGCTCTGTGTGTAACAAACATCATAATGGTCTGTGCAAAAGGAAAAAAAGCCAACAAAAGTTACTACGCAATGTCGTCATGCACGAGCACCAAGTTTCGCATGGCAGCACAACAGGCACGTCGTGTGCACGCCATGCAGCCACAACGGCCACCCTCCACGTGCACGTCCTCCACCGCACCACCAGGACGTAAACAAGCCCGCCAGCCACGACTGGCTGCCATGCGCTGTGTGGCTTTAATGCTTCCCCCAATGGTGGCCAGGCGGGGCCGGTGTGCTGTCCCCCCCCTCGCATGAGACCACGTGCTACTGCTGTTGAGCAGGGACAAGTGACACAACGTTTCCCCAGACGATGACACAAGGCGCACCACCAGGCGCAGGCGCGTGCTGTGCTGGTGAGGCAATGCTTCAACTGTCGGGGAAATCTGGATGACGAGGCCTGGCCGGGATGCCACAGAGAGGGGAAGCGTTTGGGAGAATGCAGGGCCCCGCTGTCTCTCGAGGCGCACCCGACGCAGGTGCTGCAGGGCAGCCGTCCAGCAGGGGAGGCATCGCAACTGGTTGTATCGGAGGTCGAGGAATGCGAGATAAGGGAGGTGTTGGATGGCGGCAGGGAGCTCAGTCAACGAGCAGCGGCGCAGTGCGAGGGAGGTGATGGCTGTGGGGAGACGTACATGGGGGGGTTGTAGAGCCGAGGCAATGCATGTCAGGTCTGGATTGCCAGGGTATGCGCCAACGTGCAAGACCTGTAAGGGTGTGGATGATGATAGTATGCCAGGTTGACCACATTTCCAACACAACAAACCTGCAATTCTGGCAATTGTCGCACCAATGCAGCCAAATCATCCTGAATTGCAGGTGCATGTACTGCAGGTGGGCGAGTCAGCAATGTGACCACATCGTCTGCAGGCCCCACGTGCTCTGTGGGGCGCCACGCATCCAGCTTGAGCGATGTGAGCCCAGGTGGCAGCCCTTGTGGTAGGCCCATGCCACAATACAGCTCTGGGAATGACACAGCACGCAGCGATGGGAGGACCACCCCACCAAGCACATCCCCGTGTGCCACGGGCATGTTGAGCTGCAGGGAGGTGAGACGATGCAGCGCTCCAAGGTCTATGTCGCACGGTGCAATGAGTTCTGCCCCGCCAAGCTCCAGACTTTCCAGGTTGGTGAGCTGCTGCAGGCCATCAAGCCTCGGGGATGTCTCTGCCAAGGGGTGCCAGGGACCGATGAAATGCACTCGCAAGACACGCAGGTTGACACAGCGAACAAGGAGGCGCCACGTGGGGGCTGGTTGCAGTGCCACAACATCGAGCACATGCAGCGACTGGATGTTGTGTGTGAGAAGGGCGTGCACAATGCTGGGCTTGGCGTAGAGGCGGGTGTCGGTAAATGTATGGATGCTGTTGGCACGGGTGGTAAACCAGGCAACATTGGTGGTGTTGGTGGCATGGTGTGCCGTTGTGAAAAACACCAGGCGGGGAGGGGTGGGCAGCTGTACAGTGTGCCATGCAGCACTGGGGCACGCAAGGAGGTTGTGCCATGTGCGGCACACCTGCATGCAGGACAGCTGTGGGGACATTTGATGTTGATGATTGTGATGCACCACGTTTTGGTGGTATCTGTTGTGTGTCCCCCCACCACCTTGTCTACGAGGGGCAGCATCGAAAACATCTGTTGCAAGCACGCAAACGGCACGCTCGATATATCGACTTCATTGTCTCCGTTCATCATGTGTGGGTCGTCACGAGGAACTAACATTGAAAAAACACACGGTCAACATCTCGATGGTCATCATGGTCGCGATGAAGTGGTTCGAGTGGTACGAGTGTGGTTTGAGTAGTGCAAAGGGTTGTGTCATGATGATGTGTACTCTAAAAAGAGAAAATATGCATATTGAGCGGATATGTCGCGGATATGTCGCAAACAATGTTCAACAGCAGGCACCCAGGTATTGGTAATGTGGCTGTCCTATTTACTTTTAATCACACAAGCGCGGCCTGCACCCATTCTCGGTGCATGCGCTGCTGATACCTGCACATACAGCTGATATAAATATACACAAAGAACAAATAAATCCTCGCCTCGGCGCACAGCCCAAATGACATCCCAATACGGATCCCAAAAACCAGACAATATCTTTTTTACCTCGCAGCTGCAACAGGACCCTATTGAGCAGGTGTGTATTTGACATCACTGTGATGGAATCACAATCTCCACAGCGTTTTGTGGAGGATCGTTATTTGTAATGTATTACATCGCCCCCACTGTGACACAGGTCGGATACCCACACGTCTTGAGCTTTTCACGCCGAGGATTATCGGGCGGTGCAGATAACGTGTTGCAACTGGTATGAGGGGGGTGTGCGCATGTGTGGTACACCTCAGATTGATCATTACGCGTCATCATCACAGGGTATGGAGGTGCGCTTGCTCAAGGATGTGTTGCGACAGATGACGGGCTTGCTCTACCGGCAGCGTATGCAGCTTGAGGTCCTGCAGCGGAGCTCAGGTGACACAGTGGGCCCTTCCACCCCTAGAGTGGCACACCCCCGCCCGTGGCCACCGACGACGCTGCAGCAACCGACGACGTCGTCTCCAGCGCCAGGCGTGCCAGTGGGGTGGTCGGTGGATGAGGGGCTGCTCCGTGGTGGTGGTAGTGGGCAATGGGGGGCGGAACCCAACCCATCCACCCAAGCACCACGAAGTTTAGGTGGGGATTTTTTCCCGACAGGGGGACCATCAATGCTGTTTTCTAGAGGGAGCTCGGGAAACCCACAGGGGGACCATGGCGTGGGACACGCTCGCCCACCTGCCGTGCGAGCACGGGAGGAGTTTGCCACGTCGATGCCACGAAAGAGCCAGCGGCGTGATGTGTTGCTGAGCCTGCTCAACCAGATGCCATCCACGGCAAGCTGTCCCGTGCCAATTACTGTGGATCAATCCCGGTCATCCCAGGGTGCTGCCGTGCCGAGGGAGGCAGTCTTGGTATCGCGGCAGTCACGTGTGCCTGTGGGAGGAGACAAGGCAATGGTGGAAACGGGGGAAAAGGTGGGGGGAAACGACCAGGGGGGGAGTGAAGAGTGTGATCAACAGAGTGGGGGAGCTGATGGGACGATGAGCAGTGAGCCTGCACGGTCAGTGCCTACTTGAAATGTGTATTGAAACGTGTGACTGGCGCGCATCCACATTTTGTGCTGCTGCCTTCTAGTTGAATAACTTTTTGCACATATTTTTTGATCACTAATACCTGCAACATATCTGCAACCTCCCAGCATTTAGGCTAGACATCCATGGACAGAAAGCACATGATCCATATCCCGGCCATAGGTTGACCCAGAGCCGTGAGTATTTTTGCGTGTTTTGTAATACGGCTCTGCCAGGGTTCTTCTCTACACTTATCTCCCTTCCCCAACAGCTCATCAACAACCCCTAAAAACACGCTCCCAACTCACGGCCACCCATGCCCACCTCGTTATCTTGTTCTTCACCGTCCATCAAATAAGTCTGCTGGTCGTCACCAACGGATGAGTGCCGCCACTTACACCCCAGACTCCCAGGTATGGTTGGCATACAACCTTACAATGCATGCGACGTGCAGTCGCGCAGTTGCTAGCAACTCTGGCTTTGCCAGAGCGCAGATCTGGCAGTGCGCAGACTCCTATACCCTCGGGACACCCCTTTTTCTCGTCGCTATAGGTCTCATTCGAGCCATGGGATGATATGATGCCTGCCGACGATGCATATGTGGTATGCAGTTGCATTGGGTGACTCTCGTCATGCATCCGGTTGCTTAGCAAAACCTTGTTTTTCCCATCCACACAATCCAGGCTACCGAGGTTGCTGTGCTGCGGGAAACCGTGCAGAATCTCACCGTCATGTACAAGCAACTGCAGCAGCAAATGATTTCGCACATGGCGATTGCATCGTTACCACCGTCCCCACCCCAGCGTGCCACCCCATCCATTGCCATTGGCCACCCTGTGTACGCTCCCATCAGCAGCGGCACCCCACCAACAATCTCATGTCCCTCGCCATGGGACAATCCCTTGGCGAATGTGCTCGACAGCGCCCTCACGCCCAGCCCTACCAATGCGTGGTTGTACAGAAACCGCAGCAACAGCCTTCCCTGTCTGTCCTCTGCTGCCTCGCTCCATCAGCCCATTGCCACGTGGGATGCACCAACACATGCGGTGGGGTCCACCCTCTCGATGGGAACTGCACACTTGATGGGGACCCAACAGCATCAACCAATGGTGGCACTCCCCATGATGGTGCATCCCTTGTCGCCCAAGAAAGCACGCACCAAATCACCAAGTGCACATAGCCCCTCGCGTTGCAAGCGTCATGGCAGCATTGCCAGCAGGCTCATCGGGCTGCATGGACGCCGCGGTGCTGGGCCTGATTTGCAGGCTGTGCAGCAACTCTTGCATCCACAGCCGCACTACTCCACAAGGCCATTTGTTGCTGATTTGTCACCTGGACAATAATTGGTACAACATGGTCGTGTAGATGAGTGTGTGTGCATATGTACGCATGTTGAATAAAAAAAACCACTCTGCACATGATGTGGTCCATATTATGTTTTGAGTTGTATGATAATCTCGGTGTTGCCGTTTCTCCATGGTTTGTCGTGGGTGCACCATCACCATCACCATCACCATCATGCTGCGTATGCACGCTCAAACAATAAAGTTTTTATTATCATCAGGCGAATTCCGCCGTCCCGACTATTTCTTCTGCATGTGATATACCTGCGCTTCGCTTTGTGACTGTGAATTGCTATGTACTCTTCTTCTTTATTGGGGTGTCCCAAACATATGTGGAATAATAATAACAACCCGCCGCGTAGAACAATGTACGAGTTGTTTGTTGTCTGATTGACCTCTGGGATGTGAATGTTTGACCTCGCTATATGTAGATGTTGTATCTCTACTATGATGTGGATGTCAAACCTCTGCTGGATGTGAATGTTGTTCTTTAGCTATATATGTCTTGATGTCCCTTTCCCCCCCAATCTTAAGCACAGCGGGGCTGTGTGTCATTATCATCAACATTTTTTGGTTGGGAATAATCCATGACGGTTGTCTCCTGTTGTTGCAAACCCCTGTTGTTTGCTGCATGATGTTGTGCAGGTTGTGTGTGCACTGTTTGTTTGATTCCTGTCTGCAGCGTATGCATGTGTATACTCGGCACACATTTCCGATTGCTCGAGTAGGCATGTTGATTGCTTCTTAAGGTGATACCAGCAGATGATGTAACACAGACATGCATGATGCATAGGATGAAAAATCGGGTTGTGCATGCCACCATGAATGAGCCATGAGCACCCAAACACACAATGCGTGTTTGCAGAATCACCGGCACGTTGGATTTATAATTTCTTTGCGGCATCAATCTCAGGACACACAGACATGTTCTTCCTGGCTGTTGGACACATTGCAAGGCATGGGGTTTTAAATGCATCTTCCTCCCCCAATGGTGGGGGCACCTGGGAGAATGCAAAAGTGCACGAGAGCGTCTCGTAGTCCGGCGTCATGGTCAACGGCAAGCCCATGTGCTGTGCGAAAAACTCCTGTGTGTTTTGGGCATATACACCTCTTGTTGCATCAGGTATACCACAGTACAGAGGTACCACACATGCAGCCCCCATATTCACCTGTGTTGGGATTTTGCAGCTGTTGATGCACACGCCTGCACATCCCGACTCTTCTAGATATCGACAACGCTCCACCTGCACCCCCATGCCCCCTGCGACCGTGCCATCTGCGCACTCAATGTCCACCACCTTGCAGGGTCCCATCAACCACTGGCATGTGAGGGCTGTGACCCATGCGTTGAGACGGCAGCTAAACTCTGGAAATGGGCGAGAAAACATGACTGTAAATGCTGGCAAGAGCCACAAGGGGAAGAGGGAGATGAGGATGGCACGTGTAGTTGCTTGGGTGTCGGTGGGGTGCATGTGCATGGTGTTGAGTGTGCGTGTGAGGTCGATAATCGCGTCATAGCTGTGTGTGTTTTGGGGGTGGGGGGAACACATGTCCGTGTTGTTCTTAGCTGGTGGCAACCATTGTAGGTCATACCCTTGTTTTTTAGAGTCCTTGCCAATTGCTGCTACCATCTTCCTTCTAAACAATGCCATGATGACCTTATTGAGAGGATTGGCATCGATTTGACTATAATCTACAGGCCGGTTTGTTGCATGACTGGCATGTGCTGCATGCCTTTTGTTTGCATGCCCGTGATGATGTGGTGCTGGTTTGTGGTAGCAGCAGCGCATGATGATTGCTTTGTTTTGGGATATATATACAACGATATGAAGAGGCCTTGATGGATTATTTATTTATTTATTGCAAACACCATATACGGTATGTTGATGACCTCTACATGATACGTAAAGGCCGGCGATTGCCTTCCTTCAAGTGTATTTTGTGATCAGTTCTCAATCAAATGCCCGTGACTACAAACGATTCGCAGTACGTTTCCTTCCAATATGCTTTCCTTGCAGTGAGTGAGTGTCCGTAACCACGCCTTTCAGCATTCACACCCACACTCCCAACATATTCCCAGGGCGCTGCCAACAGTGGCCCTCCCCAAAACCCAAAACACTCCTCCCTCACTGTTGTCACTGCACGCCACCAGTGTTGCGACGCAACCCCTGACAGGGTGGCTTGACAAGCACCCCAACGACGCACTGCATTGCACATCTATTGCGTTTTCCAGCAACGGTCACCGAGCTGTTGCCGTGTATGGTCGAAAAGAGTGCCGTGGGTGGTGCAGCACTACGGGGGGGGTGACTGTGTGGCATACTGCACTGGGGCAGGTGGAGTGCAGCACAGGGCTTGATGCATGCCCAGTGAGCGCCAGGTGGGCTGGGTGTTGTTGTTTTGAGGTGTCAATACCAACTTGTGCTTCTTTACACCATAGTTTCCATCCCATCACAATGTCCCACCATTTTCCAATACGCCATAGTTTCCACCCCGTGCTGCCAGACATGGTTGCAATTGGAGGGTACAATGGGGAGCTGTGCCTCTTGCACTGTGCATCAGGGGAGAGCGTGCGCATTGTGTATGCAGGTGCAGGGGATCTTACACACCGGTATGCAACATGTGTTGTTGGTGTTGTACCTCCACGCACACCATCCACATCCAAAAAGTCCCCACCACACATACACACATACCCTACACACAGAACAGCAATAGTGGCACTCGTGTGGGTCCCACTGGCCCCTGCAACAGCCTCAGCCATGCGCACCGCTGTGCCTGGTGGATGGTTGCTGCTGACAGTGGCAGCTGATGGGGGTGTGCTTACCTGGAACCCACACAATGTCACTGCACCACTTGCTGCGTATGTTTTTGTGTGGGTATAGTTGGTTATGTGTGGATATGTGGGTGGTTACACATGCGCCCTCCCCCCCCCACACAGCATGGAGCTCAAGTGTCGCCCCGCAAAAGACGCGCACATGCATGTGTGCACACCCACAGCGGCAGCAGGGCCCCCCGGGTGCACAGGGCTCCTTGAGCACATGGGGCCTGTGCTTGTTGTGGGGACAGAGGTATGTTTCCTGACGGGCATGTGCTGTGTTATTCCTTGCGTTGTGATTTTGTTCGTAGTAGGGTGCGTCAATGTGTGGTCATTCTAGTTTTTTCTTTTCCTAAAGGAGAATTTTCTCCGTAAAGCAGTTGCATAAATCCCCCTCCACACATCCCCCTCCACACATCCCCCTCCATACATCCCCCTCCACACAACAACACACAGGGTGGTCAAGTATGCAAGTACACCCTCCCTGTGTCTGCCAACGACCTGTTCACCACCAGTCGCACTACATGCAACCCCACCAATACAAGCAGCACCATTACAAACAACGTGACCTCACCAGCAACGCCAATGAATGTGTTGCCAGAGGTGGAATATGATGGACATGCTGCTGCTGTGTCTGCTGTGAAGTTCTCTCCATTTCAGGTGTGGTTTATTGTTTGGGGGAGCAGTGGGAGAGTTGTGCTTTCACGTCTGCGTGTGTATGTACATCTGCATTATGTGCTGAAGAGAAGAGGGAGCGATGCTGACGAGTTGGGTACACGTGTCCTACATCCAGTGTGTATCGATGCTCAACCTATTGTATGCCATTGTATGCATGCATGCACACCACATATCCCACGTGCATTGTACCCCACATGCATTGTACCCCCTCACACCCACCACAGCGTCAGATCTTTGCATCTGCAAGCGTGGACAACACGGTGCGTGTGTATAGCACCACCCACAGCGCTGCACTGCTGGTGGTAGAGCCCATGGGTGGAATGTCAGTGACCAGCCTACACTGGTCACCACTGCGTCCCACTGTATTTGGCGTTGGCTGTGGTATGTTGTGTGTGGTGTGCTGTGACAACATGGTGTGAGAGGATGCACATGCACATACATACACACAAACACACCTCCACCACACTCCAACACATAGGCAATGGACAGCTTCAGCTTTTCAACCTGCAGACATCGCTGTATGAACCAGTGCACACGCTCGAGGCAGGTCCAGGCATGGTGCACCAATTTGCACTCCACCCCACGCAGCCACGCATGCTGCTGACTGCAAGCGCAGCAGGAACCAAGCTCTGGCAGCTGCCTGCGTGGCTGGGACACAGTGCAGAGGATGAGGTGGGCAACCTGCAGGAGCTGCTTGTTGTTGGGTGATACACCAAATGTGTTGCACTAGAGATGCTCCGCGATCAAGGCGTTTCTTTTTTCCATAAAACCTGGGCCATACTATGTTTATAATGTATCACGTTTATCATTTTGTTGTCTTTGTTGTCTGTTGTACAGTAGCCCACACGTGTTGCTTCTTCTTCCACAAAAACTGATGCAGTAATTGAACAGCAACCATGTCTCACCAAGGTGCATCCCAACCAGTGTTGCCAATGACCTTGCACGTAACAAAACAACACACATGCACACAAACAGTGTCGTTTTATGTCACAACAGAACAGGATTTATCGCATCGTCGCTCAAGACAGCGTTCTAGGTCACCAAGACGACGCAGCCGTTCAGTAGAGAGGTTCGTTAATTTGTAAATACCATTTGCAAAAACACACGAAGCATCAGCGACCAAAACCATCAACATCCAGGCACCGGCGGCGCCATTCTCATAGCCATTCCCCCTCCACTCGCCACCGTGTGCACGACCAGCATGACAACCGGCGGGAGCGTTCACGGCAACACCGCCACGACCGCAGCGATGAGGCAGGGGTGCACATACCATGCGCATATGTACAAACTGTGTTGATGACAGGCCTGTGTCTTCAACCATGTGCTACAGGTTTGGGTGCACGATCGCTACGTACCGCATGAGGAGCAAGATGAGGGGCGCTATGAGCGGCGGCGGCGGGATGATGGACGACGGCATGATGGGCGACGGCGTGATGATGATGACGAGCGATCTGTGTCGTCAAGTATGTGATGAGGTGTTTTGTGTGTGCATGCAGGGCACTACAATACTCCCAACACCACCTGCACACAAAACACCTGCTCCCAACACCACCTGTTCCCAACCCCACAGGGCAGTATCGGCAGCGCAGTGCATATGAATCACAGCTTGATGAGGGACTGGGTGGGGGTGGTGGTGGGCATGCTGGCTGGGATGAGGGGGAGTACCATGGCTCTGGGCTTTCTGGTGGGTGGGAGGACGATGATGTAGCACCATGCAGCACGGTGTATGTACGGGTATGAGGGATGGGATGTGTGGAGGGGTGCATGTGTGGTGTGAAGAAGAGGGGGAAACACACCGATGTGTTTGATTATTATACGAGATGATATCTTCTTGCCCTGTGTATTTTATTTTACAACACCACGCAACAACTGTTTTTATCATATTGTTATCATCATGCACCACCACAACAGGGCTTGCCATCCCGTGCATCGGAAGATGAGTTGCTGCAGTGTCTGACAGGTGTGTACTACCAGGTGTTTTGTTGCACCCACCCACCCCCATACACACGCAAGATATTGCTGCATCCTGTAAAAGTACCACAAAACACATACACACCCCTATCATCCCTTGCATTCACCACCAGCACCACCAGCACCACCAGCACCACCAACATCAACACCACCCCACCACCACCAAAACAACTAGGTGTGCATGGTGTAGAGAGCGTACGCTTTCTGCGAGACCGTGACACAGGCGCCTTTCGCGGCTATGGCTTTATCGAATTCCGGTCGACAGAAGATGCCACTGCCCTACTCCATCATCATCACACCCACCCACTTACCTTACACGGTGCCCGCCTGAGCCTGGCCTATGCAAGGACTGGTGGTGGTGCTGCTGGTGGCCGAGGGGACCGCCATGGTGGGGCCCCTGGTGGGGCCCCATGGCCCGACCAAGGGGCCAGCAGGGATGCACCGAAAGATTGGGTGTGTGAACGATGCAAGGCGATTAATTTTGCCAGGCGCCTGGAGTGTTTCAAATGCTGTACGGCACGGCCGCCACCTGAAACACGGATCACTGTGGATGCAGATGCGCCAACAAATATTGTCAAGTTGACTGGGTTTGATGCCCATGGGACGACACATGATCAGTTGTATTACCTTGCAGCATCGCTTGTTGCAGTACAAGAGGTGGGTGGGTGGTGGGTGGGTGGGTGATGTGGGTGGGTGGGGGCTGACTCATAAGCATAATGGGGATTGTGGATGTGGATGATTTTTGTGGGGTGGTGGTGCGTGGTTTTCAGTTGTACATGTGTGATTGGCATGGGTACACCCTCTCTTGACAACCAGTGTGTGTACCATATCATCCACCACACACCCCTCATGTTTCGTGCCCCTTGTACCTCGCAGTGCCCAGCGCTGCACCCCACCACCCCCATCAACAAACACACAAAAATTCAATCCCATCAACACACAAGAAAAAAAATACAACACCCGCAAACCCAATACAACCCAGGTTCGTCTGGTGCGGGACAAGGTAACAGGTGCCCCCCGTTCCCTGGCATTTCTCCACTGTCAGTCGAAAGAAGATGCAGGGCGCCTCATACAGCGACTGCATGGGTCTGTGCTTGAGGGGCAGACGGCTCCCCTTCATGCGACATTTGGGTTGGACAAGGGGGCCGTTGCTGTACAGGGGGGGAATGAGGAGGAGGGGGGTGCTGTTGTGCCTGATGCTGTGCTGGTGAGTGAGGGTGTGGGTGGTAGT
>VFQP010001091.1_pt1 | contig 40173 bp, 35 predicted proteins | sample 3512351 | NCBI WGS metagenome assembly VFQP01 (sample SAMN10412372, study PRJNA504923) | tailings metagenome | isolation source: Relicate 1 Philex TSF1 revegetated site | place: Philippines: Tuba, Benguet | collected 2017-08-29
GCAGAGAGGAAGGGATTCGAACCCTCGATACGGTTTCCCGTATACACACTTTCCAGGCGTGCTCCTTCAACCACTCGGACACCTCTCTGTATGGGGCAGCAAATGTACTGCTTTACAGACAAAAATTTATAAATTAAATAATTTTTTGGCGTTGGTGCTGGTGATATGGGCAATGCTTTGCAGGCTGGTCTCATGCAGGTCGGCCAGCTTCTGGGCCACATGGGTAAGGTAGGCGGGTTCATTACGTTTGCCGCGGTAGGGCACGGGGGCCAGGTAAGGGGCATCTGTTTCCAGCACCACATAACTCATATCCACGTCGGTAATAAATTTATCCAGCCCGCCATTCTTAAAAGTCAGTACCCCGCCGATACCCAGGTACAGGCCCATATCGGTAATGGCTTTGGCCTGCTCCAGGTTGCCGGAAAAACAATGAAATACACCTTTTAATTTTCCTTTCTGGTACTCCCGCACTACTTCAATACATTCATCATTGGCATTGCGGGAATGGATCACCACCGGCACATCATAATGCAGTGCCCATTCAATCTGGCGGCGGAATGCGATATACTGTTGTTCCTTATGCGTAAGGTCCCAATAAAAGTCCAGCCCGGTTTCGCCAATGGCGATAAAAGATCGTTGTTCCAAATATTGCTCAGCTATCTTTAACTCTTCCTCAAATTGTTCATTCACCGAACAGGGATGTATGCCCATCATGCTCAGGCACCAGGGATGGGCGGCTTCCGTGTCCAGCATAGCCTGGTGGGTTTCACTATCTATGGCCGGCATGAGTATCGTATTTATACCATTCGCTGCTGCGTTTTTCAACATCATTTCCTGGTCATCTTTATACGTATTGGCGTAGATATGAGCATGAGTATCAATAAACATGAGCTTTTTTAAGGGGTTTGGTGATATGTATTGCAAACACAAATTTGTCAAGAAAGTTGAAAATTGTTTGCATAATTTAAAATTTATTATACCTTTAATCCAGTTTTCATAGGGTACGGATTAAAAACGGGCCAGGGTTTCTACCCCGGCCCTATTTTTTTTAAGAGGTATTTATCCGTGTCCTGCATTTTGCTGGCTATCGTAGTTTTACGATACCTTGGTGATGGCCCTGAAACTATACCCCTGTTCACTAAAATAGGCAAGGGTTTTTGGTAAAGCATATTGCAAACGGGGAAATGCTTTTTCACTGTCATGAAATACAATGATAGAACCTTTGGTCGCCTTCCCTATTACATGCTTTAAACAATCTTCGCCGCTGATCGTAGTATCAAAATCTGCGGATAACACATCCCACATAATAATATTGGTCTTTTGGGTGCTCTTGTTCAGTGAAAGCTGCTGCAGGTTTTTAGCCTGGAAACCACTGATGCGACCATAAGGCGGGCGGAATAAATGGGAGTCTATCCACTTGGCTGCTTCCAGTATATTATTAATGTATACCTGGTCATCCGTTTTCCAGCCATTATAATGATTATGGGTATGGTTGCCTACTGCATGCCCTTCTTCCAGTATACGTTTATACACAGCATGTTGTTCCGCTACATTTTTCCCTATACAAAAAAAAGTGGCTTTGGCCTGGTATTGCTGCAAGGTATCTAATACAAAAGGTGTAACGGTAGCATGGGGACCGTCATCAAAAGTGAGGTATAAAATTTTTTCCGAGGTAGGTAAACTCCAGGTATAACGGCTGTAAATTTTTTTTAACCACCAGGGCGTTTTAATAAAATACTTTTTCATTGCCCCGCAAAGATAAACAGTCCTTTTATCAATCGCTAAACCGCCGATACCTACTTTATACCTGTATACTATAATCTATATACTGTAATCTATATACTATGATCTGTATACTTGAATCTATATACTAAAGTCTAAATACTCCTCTCTCCATTCTATACATTAACTTTGCCGCCTATGAGTAAGAAAGTCAGAGTACGGTTTGCACCCTCCCCAACGGGTGGCTTACATTTAGGTGGTGTAAGGACCGTTTTATACAATTATTTGTTTGCTAAAAAACACCAGGGCGATTTTATATTACGTATAGAGGATACCGACCAGAGCCGTTATGTGGCCGGTGCAGAAGAGTATATATTTAAATGCCTGGAATGGGCAGGTTTAACACCTGACGAAAGCCCTTTGAACCCGGGTGCTTTTGGTCCTTATCGCCAGAGCGAAAGAAAACAGGCCGGCATTTACCAGCGTTATGCCGATAGCCTGGTGAAAGATGGTCATGCTTATTATGCCTTTGATACCCCGGAAGAACTGGAGCATATGCGCAGCCGGTATAAAACCGAGCAAAATCCTTCGCCGCAGTACGACCGGAATGTGCGTTTAAAAATGCGCAATTCCCTGGCATTGACAGAATCCGAAGTAAAAGCTTTGCTGGATAATGGTACGCCCTATGTAGTGCGTATAAAAATGCCGGATGATGAAACGGTTAGTTTCACTGACATGATCCGGGGTGAAGTAAGTTTTAATACATCATTGGTAGATGATAAAGTATTATTAAAGGCTGATGGTATGCCTACCTATCACCTGGCGGTGGTGGTAGATGATTACCTGATGCAGATCACGCATGCATTCCGTGGGGAAGAGTGGCTGCCCAGTGCGCCGGTACATATATTATTATGGAAATATCTTTTTGGACTGGACCAGATGCCTTTATGGGCACACCTGCCTTTGATATTGGGGCCTAACGGTAAACTGAGTAAACGTGATGGCGCCAAATACGGCTTCCCGGTATTTGCCATGAACTGGACCGATCCCAAAACCAATGAATTGACAGAAGGTTTTTTTGAAAAAGGATTTTTGCCGGAAGCGTTTATTAACCTGCTGGCCTTACTGGGCTGGAATGACGGCACTGAACAGGAACTGTTTTCAAAGGAAGAGCTGATCAATGCTTTTTCTATGGAAAGGGTGCATAGCGGCGGCGCTAAGTTTGATTATGAAAAAGCCAAATGGTTTAATGCCGAATGGATCAAACGTACCGATGCGGCAACCTTATTACCGGCTGTAAAAAATATGCTGGCCGATAACCATATTATTGTTGTGGATGATGCGGTGGCACAACAGGTGATTGACGCGGTAAAAGACCGCTGTGTATTACTGACAGATTTTGTACAACAGGCAGGTTTCTTTTTCCAGCAACCGAAGGAGATAGATATTGCTTCCATTCAGCCCAAATGGTCCGAAGCCAAACAATTGTTTTTTGCAGAAGTGATCCGGCAGTTTGAACTGGCTGATCACTGGGATGCAGCACAGCTGGAGCAGGGCTTTAAAGAAATGGCTGCGGCTAACCAGTTAAAACCCGGCGATGTGATGTTACCCCTGCGTATTATGTTAGTGGGTGGTAAATTTGGTCCGCATGTTTTTGATATTACCCAAATAATAGGTAAAGCCGAAACGATTAAAAGAATGCAGCATACCTTAGGTTTGCTGGCTTAATACGATACTGGTAACCAGATAAAATTGCCCGGCAATTGCTGGGCAATTCGTTTACAGGCGGGCAGGGATAATGTCAAAAACCTTACATTTGTTAGTATAAATAAAATACATGAACAGACCGGTACGCGTTTTAGTGGCTAAAGTAGGATTGGACGGGCACGACCGTGGTGCTAAAGTAATTGCAACGGCCTTGCGTGATGCCGGTATGGAAGTAATTTATACAGGATTGCGCCAGACCCCTGAAATGGTGGTGAATGCTGCCCTGCAGGAAGATGTGGATGCCATTGGCGTAAGTATTTTATCCGGTGCACACATGACCGTTTTTCCTAAGATCATTGAACTGATGAAAGCAAAAAGTATGAATGATGTATTGCTCACCGGGGGCGGCATTATTCCTGAAGACGATATGACGGCATTGCAACAAATGGGTGTGGGCCGTTTATTTCCTCCCGGCACCACTACTGCCGATATTACCGGTTATATTACGGATTGGGTGAAAGCACACCGTAATTTCTAAACAATCTTTTATCCTTACCTGGTAACTCCTAAAATTAGAGAAATGACCTTTCCCCGCATGGTAATGGCTGCATGTGTAGCGACGGCCTTGTTTATGGCCTGTAACAATAATGACAATGGTATGAAAGTGATTGAGCGGGTGGAAGAACCGGATATTTATCAGGTAAAAGACGAGGATAAAGCCATGAACAATGCCATTGCCACGGCCAGGCAAAGCCTCGGGATATTTAACACTGCCTTAAAGAGTGGTGCCGATAGCCTGCAAAGTTTTTCCCTTAAAGTGCGGTATGATATGCCGGACGGGTATGGGGAACATATCTGGTTAAACGAGGTTAGTTTAAATGATGGAGTATATACCGGAATTGTAAATAATGTACCCGATGTGATCACCGAGGTAAAGTTTGGTGATACGGTAACGGTGAACAACGATCGTATCAGTGACTGGATGTACCTGGCCAACAATAAATTAAGGGGCGGTTATACGCTAAGAGTGATCATGGAAAAAATGTCGCCGGAGGAAAGAAAGAAAATGCAGGAACAAAGCGGTTTCATTATTGAATAAAATAAAAACCGGAAAATAATTTGAAAATTAACAGTGTTAAGTATATTTGCGATGTAATTATTTATAATGGGTATTAAAGAAAGAAAAGAGAAGCACAAAGAAAACCTGCGCCAGAGCATCCTGGACGCGGCTAAAAAGCTTTTCTTATCCGAAGGCTACGACGCCACATCCATTAGGAAGATTGCCGCCGAAATTGAATTTAGTCCTACCACCATTTACCTGTATTATAAGGATAAGGCCGAGATAGCCCATGCCCTGCATGTGGAAGGGTTTAAAGTACTGGCCACCCGGTTCGGCGTATTGCAACATGTTAAGGATCCTTTTGAACGTTTAAAGGCCATGGGGGATATCTATATCCGTTTTGCCCTTGAAAACAGTGACTTTTACGAGTTAATGTTTGTATTAAAGGAACCCATTGCCCACCTGAAAGGAAGCTGCGTATATGAAAACTGGGAAGAAGGCGAAAAAGCTTTCCAGGCTTTGATGATGAATATAGCAGCCTGCCAGGAAGTGGGTTATTTTAAAAACCTGGATACAACGGCAGTGGCCCTGATCGCCTGGAGCACTTTACACGGAATATGCAGTTTAAAGTTACATGGACACCTCGATCATATGAGTGAACATGAGCCCTCCTTACAACAGATGGAGGATATAGTAGGACAATCCTATGAAACATTTATGCAGATGCTGGAACGGATAAAATAATTTTTTTTCATTTTACTTAACACTGTAAATAATGATAACGGTATTTAGGAGTAAGCCAAAATTGTTGCTGTTTATCTTTTTATTGCCTGTATTGGTACAGGCTCAAAACAGCCTGGATGGTTATATTGATAGCGCACTGACCAACAACCGGGTATTGCAGCAAAAAAACATCTCCCTGGAAAAAGCCACCCTGGCATTAAGCATTGCCAAAAGTTATTACTATCCTAACCTCGGGTTCCAGGCAGGGTACCAGACTGCTGCTGGTGGTCGTGATATTAACCTGCCCCTGGGCGATCTGCTGAACGGCGTGTATGGTACATTGAACCAGCTGACCGGCAGCAATAACTTTCCGCAGTTAAAAAACCAGCAGGTGAATTTTTTGCCGAAGAATTTTTATGATGCCAAACTGCGCACCACCATGCCCCTGTACAACCAGGATATTTATTATAATAAAAAAATAGCCCACCAGCAGATAGCATTAAGCGAACTGGATATTGATGTATATAAAAGAGAGCTGATCAAAAACGTAAAAGAAGCCTACTATAATTACTTAACGGCGTTACAGGCCATTGATATTTACAAACAGGCCCTGGAAATTGCTAATGAAAGTAAAAGGGTTAACCAAAAACTATTGGACAATGGTAAAGGCCTGCATGCCTATATATTACGTTCGGAAAGTGAAATAGAGAACATCAATGCACAGATCAATGCAGCTGAACAACAATCTGCCAATGCCATGATGTATTTTAATTTTTTATTGAACCGGCCTTTACGTGCATCCATCAGCACGGACTATCCTGTTGCTAAAAATATGGAAGAGGCCGGTGGTTTATTACTCCGCGAATACAATAATTCCAGCCGGGAAGAAATAACCTTACTGGATAAAGTAGTGCAGTTAAACGAAACAGCGGTAGCCATGAACAAAAGCGCCTATTATCCTAAGCTGAACAGCTTTTTAGACTTAGGATCGCAGGCCGAAAATTTTAAATTCAACAGCCAGTCCCGTTACTATATGTTAGGCCTGCAGCTGGATGTGCCCATCTTTACCGGCTTTCGTACAAAAAATAAAGTAAAGCAGGCCGAGCTGGATGTGGCCAATGCAAAGATCAACAAGGCCCAGGTAGCGGAGCAGCTGAACCTGGCAGGCAGTGTAGCAAAAAATAATTTACTGGCTGCCTGGCAGACCTATACAGCTACCACCAAACAACTGGAAGCGGCGGCGGCATACCAGCGTTTAATTGACCGCGGTTACAAAGAAGGAACCAATACTTTTATTGAAACCGTAGATGCCAGGGGACAGTTTACACAGGCGCAACTCGCCCATAATATTCAACAATATAAAGTTTTAATTGCTGCGGCTGTACTGGAAAGAGAAGCGGCAACTATACCTCTAAAAACCAACTGATATGTACAATAGAAAAACATTCATAGTGACTTTATGCAGCATGCTGGTACTGGTGGCCTGTAAAAGCAAAAACCAGGCGGAGTCAATACCGGATGATATTATACCGGTAAAAGTAATGTCCTTGCAGATGGACTCCCTGGAACAAACCATTCATGCATCAGGCCAGTTTACTACAGATGACGAAACCAACCTGTCCTTTAAAAACGGTGGTATTATCCGGAAGATATATGTAGATGTAGGTGATGTGGTTAAAAAAGGCCAGCTATTGGCTACCGTTGACCTGACAGAGATCAATGCCATGTCGCAACAGGCATCTTTAGGTTATGCCAAGGCCCAGCGTGATTATGAAAGAGCCGTGAATTTATATAAGGACAGCGTAGCCACCCTGGAACAAATGCAGAATGCCAAGACCGCCCTGGACATTGCCCGCCAGCAATATATTGGTGCCGGCTTTAACCAGAACAATTCTGAAATAAGAGCCACACAGTCAGGTTATGTATTACGCCGTTATGCACAGGAAGGCCAGATCGCCGGTCCCGGTACTCCGGTATTACAAATAAACGGCGCCGCCAATGGCAACTGGATACTGAAAGCGGGTGTAAGTGATAAACAATGGTCGGCCATAACAGTAGGTGATAAAGCCATTGTTACTACCGATGCCATGGATAGCAGGAGCCTGGCTGCTAAAGTGATAAAAAAATCAGAAGCTATTGATCCGATGAGCGGCACTTTTATTATCCAGTTACAAATAACTGATGCTGATAAAAAAGGGATTGCCGCCGGCTTATTTGGCAAGGCCATTATTACCCCTTCCCGTACCACCGAAGCCTGGGCCATTCCCTATGATGCCTTACTGGACAGCGATAAAAACACCGGTTATGTTTTCGTAACTAACGATGACAGTACGGTACAAAAACTCAGTGTACAGATCAGTAATGTAATCAATGGTAAGGTGATCATCCAGAGCGGACTGGAAAACGTTAAACACCTGATCATATCGGGCAATGCTTACCTGAACGAAGGTTCAAAAATTAAAGTGATACAATAGTATACACTCATTAGTTGATAATTAAAAAAACTGGCAGTGTTGGTGTGAAGGGCTGTACGGACGGTCGCTGCAGGCACACTCCTGTTGATACAGAAACCTCAAACCTCATGTTATATCATGAAAATATCTGAGTACGCAATCAAGAATAACCAGTTCACCCTGATTATGGTGTTAATGGTAGTAGCGGTGGGTATTGCCACATTGCTGGGCATGCCCCGTTCAGAGGACCCTGAATTAAATGCACCCATATTCCCGGTGGTAGTGGTCTATCCCGGCACCAGTCCCAAAGACATGGAAGAGCTGGTGGTAAAACCATTGGAGAAAAATATTTACGGCCTGGAGAATATTAAACGGATCAAAACCAGTATTCACGATGGTTTGGCGGTATTGGCCGTGGAGTACCGGTACAATGTTAAGGTGGACGATAAATACCAGGAGCTGGTACGGGAGGTGAACAGTTTACGCAGCCAGCTGCCACAGGATATTTACAATATTGAAGTACAGAAAATAGATCCCTCCAATGTAAATATTTTACAGATTGCCCTGGTATCGGAAAACGCATCCCGTGATAAACTCACTGCTGCCAGCGACGATCTGCAAAGCGCCCTGGAAAAAGTTACTTCACTAAAAAATGTGGAAGTGCAGGGGTTGCCCGATCGCATTGTAAGGGTGAATATGCAGCTGGATAAAATGGCCCAGTTACATATACCGGTACCCCTGGTAGCATCGGCATTACAAAGTGAAATTGCCAATATTCCCGGCGGTCATATTAATGAAGGCAATAAAAGCTTTAACATTAAAACCAATAACAGTTACCAGGATATTGAGGAAATAAAAAATACCGTAGTAGTAAGCCGCAATGAAGGCACCATTTTTTTAAAGGACATAGCGGACGTGTATTTTGATTATGCTGCCGAAACCCATATTACCCGGCTTAACGGGCACCGGGCGGTATTTGTGATAGCCGCTTTGAAGAAAGGGGAGAATATCACCAAGGCACAGGATGCTTACCTGCCCGTGATTGAGAACTTTAAAAAAACATTACCGGCCAATATTGACCTGCAGCTGCATTTTGACCAGGCGGCCCAGGTAACAAACCGCTTAAGCAGTTTAGGCGTGGACTTTTTAATAGCCATCGGCCTCGTATTAATTACACTGTTGCCATTGGGTACAAGGGCATCCCTGGTGGTAATGATATCCATTCCTTTATCACTGGGTATCGGTGTTATTTTACTGAACCTGTTTGGGTATAACCTGAACCAGTTAAGTATTGTAGGTCTTGTTGTGGCCCTGGGTTTATTGGTTGATGACAGCATTGTGGTCGTAGAAAATATAGAACGCTGGATGCGGGAAGGGCATTCCCGTTTGCAGGCAACCATTAAAGCTACTAACCAGATCGGCAAGGCGGTATTGGGCTGTACAGCTACACTGATCATTGCCTTCATGCCACTGGCTTTTATGCCCGAAGCCTCCGGTGAGTTTATACGCAGCTTACCTGTTTCGGTGATCAGCACCATCTTTGGTTCTATGATCGTGGCGCTGACCATTGTGCCGTTTTTATCCAGTATTATATTAAAACCCAGTGCTAATGAACATGGTAATATATTTTTAAAATATTTACAAAAAGCAATTCATGGCACTTACTCCGTATTATTGGACAAGGCCCTGAAACACCCGGTAATAACCCTCATTATTGCCACTGCCGTGTTTGTAGGCTCTTTACTATTGATCCCGGTGATTGGTACCAGTCTATTCCCTTCCTCGGAAAAACCACAATTCTTAATTAATGTTTCGGCCCCCTTACAGTCCAATATATTCTATACCGATTCCATTACCCGGCAAATTGAAAAGGAATTAAAGAACATACCGGAAGTACAATACTTTGCGGCCAACGTAGGCAAGGGTAACCCGCGTATTTACTACAATGTAAACCAGCAGAACGAGCGCAGTGATTTTTCCGAAATTTTTGTACAGTTGCAGCCAAATATCAAACCCAATAAAAAAGTAGAGATCATTGAAAGCCTGCGCAACAAATGGACGCCTTATCCGGGTGCTAAAGTAGAAGTAAAAAACTTTGAACAGGGACAACCCATGATATCGCCCGTGGAAGTAAGGTTATTAGGTGACAACCTGGATACCCTGCGTAAGCTGGCTGCCGGGGTGGAGGAGATGCTGAAGAAAACGGAAGGAACCATTTATGTGAACAACCCTGTACGCAATTTAAAATCGGATATACGTATTACCGTTAACAAACAAAAAGCACAACAACTGGGCGTACCTACGGTAAACATTGGCCGCACGGTACGTATGGCAGTTGCCGGCATACCGGTAGGCAACTTTACCAATCCCAATGCGGATGGTGATGATTACAGCATTGTGCTCACCACTCCCAGGGCTTCCTACCCGGATATCACGGTGTTTGATAATATTTTTGTGAACAACAATGAAGGCAAAGCCATTCCCCTGTCACAGCTGGCTACCATTGGTTTTGAAACCTCGCCCCAGAGCATCAACCACTTTAATAAAATAAGAACGGTAACCGTAAATGCCTTTGTACGTAAAGGGTTTTTAAATGATGCCGTTATTAATGATGTGATCAAACAGATGGATAAAACGGATCTGCCGGCCGGCTATACCTATGCTATGGGTGGCGAGGTGGAAGGCAAAAGCGAATCCTTTGACGGCTTTGGCAGTATTATACTGGTAACGGTATTTATGTTTATTGCCGTGCTGGTATTACAGTTCCGGACCTTTAAAAGTACGCTCATTGTATTATCGGTTATTCCTTTGGGTATAGTAGGTGCGGTACTGGCCCTGCTGGTAACGGGTAATTCCTTATCCTTTGTGGCAACCATCGGTATTGTGGCGCTGGCGGGCATTGAAGTAAAAAACACCATCCTGCTCGTTGATTTCACTAACCAGCTGCGGGAAGAAGGCATGGAGCTATTACAGGCCATTGAGGAAGCCGGCGAAAAAAGATTTTTACCTATTATATTAACAACCTTTACGGCTATCGGTGGATTATTACCCATTGCTATGTCCAGTAACCCGTTAATATCGCCCCTGGCTATTGTAATGATCGGCGGCCTCATCAGCTCTACCTTATTATCCCGTATTGTAACACCGGTTATTTATAAATTAATGCCGCCTAAAGTGGTGGTGAAGGGAAAAGAATGATGAATGTAGAATTATGAATGCAGAATTATGAATGCTGAATAATGAGTTGCGCTTTTAGCCTTACGCTTTACGCTTTCAGCATTTTGTTAATTGTCAACTATCATTGCTCATTGTCCATTGCCTAAAAACTCAGTACCTTAGCGGCTATAGTTAGTTGCAAATATGAGTATATCGCCGGCAAAAGAGAATATTTTAAAAAAGATCAGGGAGGCATTAAGTCATCCTACGGCCATACCTTTTCCGGCCAGTGAGGGTAATGCTTCTGTATATAAAGCACCGCAACAGGAAAATGAAATTGAATTTGCCGAGCAGTTCTCCAAACTGCAGGGCAGGTTTGTATACTGTATTAACCAGCAGGAGCTGGCTTTCCAGTTGAGCAGCCTGATACAAAAACAGGACTGGCAGAAAGTATATTGTGTGGAACCGGCCTTGCAGCAACAATTGAGCGCTGCCGTGGCGGACAGGCTGGTGGAAACCGGTTTAAAAGATAGCGATGTAGCCATTACCGGCTGTGAATTCCTGGTAGCCCGTACCGGTAGTATTGTATTAAGTGCCGGGCAGCAAAGCGGCCGTAATACCAGCGTATATGCGCCTATTCATATCTGCATTGCTTATACCCATCAGCTGGTAACCGATGTTAAGGATGCCTTAACGTTAATAAAAGATAAATATCAGGATAAATTGCCGTCATTAATTACTTTTGCTACCGGCCCCAGCCGTACTGCCGATATTGAAAAAACACTGGTAGTAGGCGTGCACGGCCCCCGGGAAGTGTACGTGTTTTTAGTAGATGCCTGACGATTTTAATGCCATTTGAAACCAATTATAAATAAATGGCTTCATCTTTAATACATAATGATTAAATGAAAACACCCTATTTATTTGTATACGGTTCTTTATTAAGCGGCTTTAAAAGTCCGGCTTACGAATATATAAGCCGTTATTTCCTGCTGGTAGGTGCTACTACAGTACCGGGAATATTGGTAGATATGGGTAATTACCCGGCAGCCGTACCCGCCAATGACAGCAGTACCTTAATAAAAGGCGAGTTATATGTGATCAAGAACCCCGCCGAGTTATCCTGGGCCATCGGGCAACTGGACGATTATGAAGGTGCCGTACCCGAAGTAGGCGAAACGCCTTTATATCGCCGTGATACGGTACCGGTTACCGTAAACAATGAAACCGTAGCGGCCAATATTTACTGGTTCAATGGCGATGTGAGCAATAAACCGGTTATTCATTCGGGAGATGTGCTGACCTATATGATGGAGAAGAATAATTAATTTTTTACCGGCAGTAGTTCCCTGATGGGGCTGATGTTGCGACGCTCCGTTCATCGTTCGGTTCGCTATTGAGCAGTGGCAATGGACAATTTTGTTACACTCTGTAAACCTTAGGTTTGAAAAATATTCATTATTAATTCTTAATTATTAACTTCTCTTCCCTCTTGTCGACCAATAAAAAAATATACTTTCTTTCCGATTTTCATTTGGGTGCACCAGACCATGCCACCAGCTTACAACGTGAAAAAATGTTGGTCAAGTTTTTGCACCAGATCAAAGAAGATGCGGCCGAAATTTTTATAGTAGGTGATATGTTCGACTTCTGGTACGAATACCGGAAAGTAGTGCCCAAGGGGTTTGTACGTATACTGGGTAAATTAGGTGAAATAACGGACAGTGGCATCCCCGTACATTTTTTTGTAGGCAACCACGATATGTGGATGAAGGACTATCTGACCGAAGAACTGAATATTAAAGTATATTTTGACCCGGTTGAGTTTACGTTCCATGGCAGAAAAATGCTGGTAGGTCATGGTGATGGTTTAGGCCCCGGCGATCATGGGTATAAGCGGCTGAAAAAAATATTCCGCAACCCCGTATGCCAGTGGTTATTTGGTATACTGCCGCCTGCCATAGGCATGGGCGTGGCCAATTATATGAGCCGCCGCAGCCGGGCACAAACCGGTACGGTGGAGGAAGTGTTTTTGGGAGGCGACAAGGAATGGCTGGTGCAATACTGTCAATACAAACTGCAACAAAAACATTACGATTACTTTGTGTTTGGTCACCGGCATTTACCTATCTATTACCAGTTACAGCCTGACAGCTATTATATTAACCTGGGCGATTGGATAAGGTATTATACCTATGCTGTGTTTGACGGTGAAAAGTTTGAGCTGTTGTCATACAACAATATGGAGCATAAAATCATCTATCATCATATCAGCCAATAATGGTCAACACAATCAGGTATATTTTTGTCAGCCTACTGGTGTTTTTCAGCACCTTCTCTATACTTTCTGCACAGGATGATAGTTTGTTTACATTGCAAAAAAACATTCCCGGTAATATCAGCTCCTTTGCCGTGGACAACCTGGAAAATCTGTATATTTTAAACAGCAGCGGGCAGTTAAAAAAACTGACCGAAAAAGGGGATTCGCTGGCGGTGTTCAACAATGTAAAAAAATACGGGGAAGCCACGCTGATCGATGTTTCCAACCCGCTGAAAATATTATTATACTACCGCGATTTTTCAACCGTGGTGGTTTTGGACCGTTTGTTAAATATGCGCACGGCCATCGATCTGCGTAAGACCGATATTTTGCAGGCCGGCACGGTGGCCCTGTCCTACGACAGTAAAATATGGGTATATGATGAAGTGCAGAATAAACTGAAGAAAATTGATGATGAAGGCAAATTATTACTAGAAACGCCCGACTTCCGCCTGTTGTTTAACCAAACGGCGCAGCCACAAAATATTTTCGACCAGGATAAACTGGTCTACCTCTACGATTCAATACAGGGTTTTTTTGTGTTTGATTACTACGGGGCTTTAAAAAATAAAATACTTATTACTAAGTGGAAACATGTGAGAATAGTAGGTAAATATATATATGGTACGGATGATGCTTTTATTTACCGCTATAATATCACCACTTTCCGTTACGATAAATGGCCTGTACCCGCCGCTATTGCGGGCGCCAGGAAAATTTATTTTACCGCTAACCGCTTATATGTGCTGAACGACCAGGGAATTAATGTGTACGGTTTCCGGTAAGGAACACCGGCATGGTGTTCCATTTCCGTTTTTATATTTTTGCGATTCATTAAAGGATAAAACATGAACGAGTTCCTGAACCAGGTTTGGTTTGAAAATACGGTACAGTCTTATTTCATTGTGATACTGGTAATACTGGTAATGCTGGGCATAAAAAAATATGTGGCGCATTACGTGGCCAACCTCTTGTTCCTGGGCGTTCACCAGATATGGAAGGATGTAGATAAGCCTTCTTTTAAATCCCTGGTGGCAAAGCCGCTGAGCATGTTCCTGTTTCTTTTTGTTACCATTGTAAGCCTTGATAAACTTACTTACCCGGAGGTGCTGAACTTTAAAATCTACCGGATCGACTTTCATGGCCTGCTCGAGACAATCGCCACTATTTTACTCATTGTTTCTTTTTTCAGGCTTATCATCAGTATTGTGAACTTTGTTGCCCTGATCCTGCACCGGAAAGCAGAGCGTACCGTGGACCCGACCGATGACCAGCTGATCATTTTCTTTAAAGAGTTTTTCCGGGTGCTTATTGGTATTATCGGTTTGCTGATGATACTGAAATATGCATTTGGTTACCAGATCAGTAACCTGTTAACCGGCCTGAGTATCGTGGGTGCGGCTGTTGCACTGGCTTTACGGGAAAGCCTGGAAAACCTGATCGCCTCCTTCATTATTTTCTTTGACAAGCCTTTTCATGTAGGCGATGTGGTAAAGGTGAATACGTTTACCGGCACAGTGGAAAAGATTGGTTTACGCAGTGTACGTATCCGTACCGATCAGAAAACCTTTATTACGGTACCCAATAAACAAATGGTAGATACCATTATTGATAACCTTTCCATGCGTACCCAGCGCCGGGCAGATCTTAGATTAGAGATCGGTTTATCCGCCACGGCAGAACAACTGGATAAGTTTGTAACCGAAGTGCGCCGGGTTATTACCAAGGGTGATATTCAGAACTCCTCCGCGTATTTAACGGATATAACCCCTTCCTCTTACCTGGTAGCGGTGGAATACTATACGGGTCCTATTACCATGACCGACTTTAATACCCTGAAACAGCAGATCAACCTGCAGGTGTTACAACTGGTCCAGGATCTTGGTATGGAAATATCGGGCGGCAGTACCGATATCAGTATCCGGCAACCAAACCCTCCGGCTGCTAAAACGGAGCAAAAAGAACTGTAAATATTATTGTTTATTTATATGTGTGTGCGAGAATAATGTAATCTTATTGTCATACCGTAAATAAAGGAACAGCCGTTTTAGGATTTTTTCGGATAAACGGTAAAATATCTTGATGGAAACTTGGGCAACGATTTGAGTTTCCATAGTTTTGCTCCCGATTTCCTGAAAACTACTCAAAAAAGGAAATGCCTCAGATCAATTGGAACCACAAGATAGAATATTACAGAAAGCACATGAACTTTTTCTACGTTATGGTATTCGTAGTGTGAGCATGGATGAGATTGCCTCTCAGTTAGGCATGAGCAAAAAGACCATTTACCAGTTTTTTACGGATAAAGATGCATTGGTGCACGGTGTTATTGATACAGAGATCAACTGTAGCAGGGACGAGTGCATGAGTCATAAGGAAAGGTGCGAGAACCCCGTGCATGAAATATACCTGGCCGTTGAAATAGTGCAGGATATGCTGCGTGTAATGAATCCCTCTATTATTTACGATATGCAGAAATACCACCCCGGTGCTTTTAAAAAAATGAGGGACCACCAGGAAACTTTCTTATATGGTATTATTAAACAAAACCTGGATGAGGGTAAGGCTCTTGGCCTGTATCGGCCGGAAATAGATACCCATATCTTGTCCAAATTCAGGCTGGCTTCGGTTTTTTTATTATTTGATCAGCACCTGTTCCCGGCTGATAAGTTTAATATAGCCGAAGTGCTTACCGAAATGACCATGAATTTCCTGAACGGACTAACCACCCCCAAAGGACAGAAACTTATTGATAAATACAGCAAACAGACGAAAACCAAACAAATACATGAAACCAACTAGCAAACAATGGTGGGTAATTACCCTATTAAGCCTGCCATTATTTATACAGGCGCAGCAGACTGCCGCCCCGGTAGTACACCAGTTTACGGTGGCGCAGGCAGTAGAATATGCCCGGAAAAATAATGTACAGGTAAAGAATGCTTTACTGGATGTACAAAAACAAGCCCAGGTAAACCGGGAGGTTACGGGTATGGCTTATCCGCAGATCAGCGGTTCTGGCTCTATGACCTATAATGCCAAACTGCCTGTAAGTTTAGTACCAGCAGAGTTCTTTGGCGGCCAGCCGGGAGAATTTGAAAAACTAGCTTTTGGTGTAAAATGGGGAGCGACTTATGGGGTAAATGCCAACCAGCTATTATTTGATGGTCAGGTATTTACAGGTTTACAAGCCAGAAAAACATTGATAGATTTTGCTGAAAAAAATGTTGAAATAACGGAAGAGGCCATTCGGACAAATGTTTACAAAATCTATTATCAATTAGTGGTAAGCAAAACTCAGGTAGAGTTGATTGATAGTAATATCAGTTTGCTGAACAAACTATTACATGATATTAATATTATGTATGATAACGGTTTCGCAGAAAAATTAGATATCAGTAAAAGCAAAGTACAGCTGGCTAATCTGCAAACCGAAAAAACAAACGTGCTGACACAGGTTGCAAATGGATATTTGGGCCTTAAAGTGTTATTAGGAATGCCTGTAACAGATTCGCTGGTATTAACAGATAACATAAATGATGAAGTAATTAAGCAGGATGTATTGGAGGCCGGCATATTTGATTATAACCAACGCAGGGATTATCAATACACCCAACTGGGTATTAAATTAAATGAATATGATATCCAGCGTTATAAATTAAGTAAGGTTCCTACTTTATCCCTAAACGGCTATTATAATAAAAATGCCCAGCGTAATGAGTTTAACTTTTTCAAATCTGGTGAAGATTGGTTTGATATTTCTGCTATCAGCTTGAATCTGAATATTCCCATTTTTAATGGTTTTGCTACCAATGCAAAAATAGCCCAGGCGCGAATTGCATTACAGAAAACAAAAAACCAGGCCGAGGCTTTAAAATTGAATATTGATAATGAAATACAAGTTGCCCGGAATAATTATGTTACCGCAATCAATAGCCTGGATTATCAAAAAGAAAATATGGCTTTAGCTGAAGAAGTTTTTCAGCAAACCAAAAAGAAGTATGAAGTGGGTACGGGTAGCCAGACTGAAATCAATACGGCACAGAATGATTTAAAAATGGCACAAACCAATTATATCAATGCCATGTACAATGCTACCATAGCTAAAGTTGATTACTTAAAAGCCACCGGCAAACTATAATAATTAAAACACTGAAACCAACTAAATAAATGAACAACATGAAAAATATATTAACACTCACAATGGCCCTGGTAACGGTACTGGTATTTGTTGCCTGTGGCGGTGGAAAAAAAGAAGGGAAAAGCGCATTGGGCGATAAGAAGGTAGAACTGGAAAAATTAAAGAAAGAACAATCTGCGTTGAACGACAAGATTGGTAAACTGGAAGATGAGATCGCTAAACTGGACCCTACCGCTGCTAATGCAAACGCGAAACTGGTAAGTGTGAGTACTATTGGTACTGATTCCTTTTCACACTTTGTTGACTTACAGGGTAAGGTAGACGCCGTAAACGTGGCCATGGTAGCTCCAAGGGGACAAGGTGGTGTAGTGCGTGCCGTGAATGTTAAACAGGGACAGGCCGTAAGTAAAGGCCAGCTGATTTTACGATTAGACAATGCGTTAGCCTCACAACAACTGGCTGCTGCAGAAACACAGATCGCCGGTATTGAAGCCCAGTTAAAACTAGCACAAAGTGTTTATGAAAGACAACAGAATCTTTGGAAAAATAATATTGGTACCGAAGTACAGGTATTGCAGGCAAAAACAAATGCTGAAAATATAGCGGCACAGTTAAATGCTGCCAAAGCCAATGTGCAGCTGGCACGCGAAGCAGCAGGTCAGGCAAATGTGTATGCTGAAATGAGCGGGGTAGTGGATGTGGTAAATGTGAAAGTAGGCGAATTTTTCTCTCCTCAATCCGCAGCTATGCCTCAAACAGGTATCAGGATTGTAAATACAGGTGATTTAAAAGTAGCGGTACAGGTTCCTGAAAATTATATTACCAATGTGAAAGAAGGAGCCGCTATCCGTGTTACTTTCCCTGAGCTGGATAATAAAGTGGTAACCACTAAGATCAGTGTTGTATCAAAACTAGTTGACCCTGTAAGCAGGACCTTCTTTATTGAAGCCAAGTTGCCACAGGATAAAGCACTTAAAGCAAACCAGATCGCTAAAGTACAGATACTGGATTATACCAATAATGCAGCCATTACTATTCCGCTGAATACTTTACAAACCGACGATAAAGGCAAGTTTGTTTTAGTGGCGGCCAATGAAAATGGTAAACTGATAGCCCGCAAGAAAGAAATACAGATCGGTAAATTATACGGTGACCAGATTGAAGTGAAAGCCGGTTTGGCCCAGGGCGACCAGATCATTACCGATGGTTTTCAGAATGTGTATGACGGACAAGCCATTACTTTAAGCAAGTAATACATAACCCCGCAGCCGCTACATTCCCGCATTTATAATACTGGAAATTATAAAATGCATTATATGGAACGGCGATAGGGGACACAGTTGATAAAAAATAATAGAAGATTTACAATGAACAGCCTGCCGGAAAGGAATGCTGTTTGATAAATAAAAGTTTATGTCAGCACTTGAAAATTTTACAGGAAAATTCAAGGAATTTAAACCTACCAGCTGGTCGGTAAAAAACAAAACATCCATTTACCTGTTAATGTTGATTGTAACATTAATAGGGGTGTTCCAGTTTGTTACCCTGCCTAAGGAACAATTCCCCGATGTGGTAATGCCACAGATATATATATCGACCATTCATGTGGGTAACTCGCCCAAGGATATTGAAAACCTGGTAACACAGCCCATTGAAAAACAGATCAAGGGTATTACCGGCGCTAAGATCACCAAGGTAACGTCTACTTCCGTAAACGACTTTTCGGCCATTATTGTAGAATTTGGCACCAATGTAAAAGTGGATGTGGCGCTGCAGAAAGTAAAGGACGCCATTGATAAAGCCAAACAGGACCTGCCTACAGATCTTACCCAGGTGCCTACGGCCATGGAGATGAGCATTTCTGAAATGCCCATCATGTATGTGAATGTGAGCGGCGATTATGATGGCCCTACTTTAAAGAAATACGCCGATGAGTTAAAGGATAAACTGGAAGAGTTATCACAGATAAACCGGGTTGACCTGGTAGGCGCCCCGGAGAGAGAGTTCCAGGTAAACGTGGATAATTACCGTATGCAGGCTGCCGGTATTACGTTTGATAATATTTCCAACGCTATTAAGAGCGAGAATATGGATATCAGCGGTGGCCAGTTCAAAGTAGGGAATATGCAACGGAACCTGCAGTTAAAGGGGCAGTTTAAAACAGCCGCTGATATAGAGCAGGTGATTGTACGTAACAGCAAGGGGAACCCCATTTATTTAAAAGATATTGCCACTATTAAGGATACTATTAAAGACCAGGAGAGTTATGCCCGCCTGGATGGGAAGAATGTAATTACCCTGAATATTATCAAGCGTAGCGGTGAAAACCTGATTGAAACGAGTGATGATGTAAAACGGATCACCGAAGAATTAAAGGCAAGCACTTTTCCTCCCGGCCTCGAAGTGCGTATTACCGGCGATAGCAGTAACAGTACCCGCGCTTCTTTTGACGAGCTGGTAAACAGTATTGTTATTGGTTTTATACTGGTATTATTGATCCTGATGTTCTTTATGGGTGTAACCAATGCCTTCTTTGTGGCTTTGAGTGTACCCCTGAGTATGTTTGTGGCCTTCCTGTTTTTACCGGCAGGTACTTTTGTGGTAGGATCGGCCATTACCCTGAACTTCATTGTACTGTTTGCCCTGCTGTTCGGCTTGGGTATTATTGTGGATGATGCCATTGTGGTAATTGAGAATACGCACCGGATATTTGTGGAAGGTAAGGGACAGATAAGCTCTACCAAAGCCGCCATGATTGCGGCAGGTGAAGTATGGTACCCGGTATTGGCCGGTACATTAACTACACTGGCGCCTTTCTTCCCCTTATTATTCTGGCCGGGTATTATCGGTAAGTTCATGATCTACCTGCCCCTGATGCTGATCTTTACGCTGACCGCATCACTGATCGTGGCCTTTATCATGAACCCGGTTTTTGCCGTGGACTTTATGAACCATGCCGAACATGAAAAAGAACCGAAGTCAGCCATCTTTAAAAAAACTTCTTTCTGGATACCCATTGGTGTAGGTATTGTTTTTGACCTGATGGGATACACTTTTGTGGGTAACCTGCTCATCTTTATCATGATCTGTATATTACTGAACAGGTATTTCTTTGATGACTGGATCCATGGATTCCAGAACAAGGCCTTACCCTGGATCATGGGACATTATGAGGACCTGTTACGCTGGGCCCTGAAAGGCTGGCGCCCCGTATGGTTATTATTAGGCGCGGTAGGTTTATTCTTTGTTTCTATTTTCCTGTTCAGTGTGCGAGGTTTATCGGTAGTAACCTTCCCGAACAGCGATCCTAACCAGATATATGTATATGCCAAGTTACCTACAGGCACAAGAGTAGAATATACTGACAGCATTACCCGTATTTTAGAAAACAGGGTATACAAGGTATTGGATATGGACCCTAAAAAGGGTAAACTGAACCCGATAGTGGAAAGTGTGATCGCTAACGTAGCAGTAGGCGCTGCTGACCCTAGCACAGGTGACCGCAGTACGCGTCCTGAATTAGGTCGTATACAGGTATCTTTTGTGGCCTACGAAAAACGCCATGGAAAATCATCAGCCCCTTACCTGGATAGTATCCGTGCTGCGATGAAAGGTATACCGGGTGTGGAATTATCGGTAGCACAGGAAGCCAGTGGTCCGCCGACTGAACCACCGGTAAATATTGAAGTTGCCAGTGAGGATTTTGATAAACTGATAAAAACAGCGGTTAATCTTAAAAACTACCTGGATAGTGTTCGTACACCGGGTGTGGAAGAACTGAAGATGGACGTGGACCTGAAAAGCCCTGAAATTGCACTTACCGTAAACCGGGAAAGGGCAATGGCGGAAGGTGTATCATCGGCACAGATAGGTATGCAGATCCGTACTGCCGTATTCGGTAACGAGGCAAGTAAGATAAAAGACGGGGAGGATGAGTATAAGATACAGGTACGTAATATTGAAGGGCAACGCAGGAACTTAACAGAACTGCTGAATATGAAAATAGCGTTCATGGACATGTCATCCGGCGCTTTTAAAAGTGTACCTATTTCATCGCTGGTAGATGTGGATTATACCAATACCCTGGGTAGTGTAAAACGTAAGAACCAGAAAAGGGTGATCACCCTGGTGTCCAATGTACTGGAGTCGCAGGGATATACTGCCGCCGGTGTGAACGAAGAACTGAAAAAAGCCATTGCTGACTTTAAACAATTACCGCAGGGTGTAACGGTTAAGCAAACCGGTGAAGGCGAGCAGATGGCCGAAACGGCTAATTTCCTTGGCCTGGCTTTAGCTGCCGCTTTATTAATTATCCTGTTCATCCTGGTATTACAATTTAACTCGATCAGTAAACCTGTGATCATTTTAACGGAGATCGTGTTCAGTGTGATCGGTGTGTTATTGGGTTATGCCATCACCGGTATGCAGGTGAGCGTGGTAATGACGGGTGTGGGTATATTAGGCCTGGCGGGTATCGTAATTAAAAATGGTATCCTGGTAATTGAGTTTGCCGATGAGCTGCGTGGCCGTGGTATGAAAACCATGGAGGCAGTGATTGAGGCGGGTAAAACCCGTATCATCCCGGTATTGTTAACGGCTTTGGCTGCCATACTGGCCCTGGTGCCTTTGGCGGTGGGCTTTAATATTAACTTTATTACCATGTTCTCGGAGCTGAATCCTCATATTTTCTTTGGTGGTGATAATGCTTCTTTCTGGAAACCGCTGGCCTGGACCATCATCTTCGGCCTGGCGTTCGCCTTCTTTATGACCCTGGTATTGGTGCCCAGTATGTACCTGATAGCCGAAAGGTTACGTCGCCCGATGCGCAACCAGTTTGGTGGTAAATGGATATCCTTTATGGGAATTCCGCCGGCCATCTTCCTGTTCATTCCTTTAATGATCATTTCGATGGTGACGCATAAGCGAAAAGTAAGGCGCCGCGCAGCGAGACTGAAAAAAGATCCGGAAAAATATAAGGTTAATGATAAATTCATAGGTAGTTGGTTATAAACTAATTATGATTATTTTAACAGGTTTGGGGCAATTTTTTTAGAATTGCCCCAAATTTTTTTTAAAAACTGTGCAGCAAATTCAAAAGCCCTTTTGTCTTTGCAATTGTCGGGCATTGACCCGGCTAATCAGTTCCCTATTATAAACGTCACCGTCAGATCACACCTAAATTTTTTTATATTTTCCGCATTACTAACTGCTTATTTGCGGCAAAAGCGATCCTCAAAAGGGGTCGCTTTTCATTTTTAGCCTAGGGAAAGAGCCGTGGTTCGAGCCATGGTTCGTGTCTCACGAACCATGTTTTAGTGGGCAGAGTATAACACTGAGGAACAGGCCATGGTTTGCATTCCACAATTCAGATTTTACCACAGCGTACACAGAGGGGTTTCACAGAGTAGCACAGAAGAGCGTCAAAGCCATGGTTCCTGTCTCACGAACCATTAAATCTACGGTAACAGGGATAACGGCTAATATGGAAGGAAAAAGTCCCGAAATAAGCTCCTCTATCATTGTTTATTAAACCTGGCCTGCTGTTAAAAGATATACAGGCGACGGGCTGCCGGATTGCAGCGGCACCCCCGAACATAGTGAGGGGTACAGCGGAAAGCCGGAACTGCTGCTGACCGGGGTGGCTGCTGCCGAAAGCCCCAAAGGTTTAAGGGAGTAAGCAATAAGGTATAGGGTTGATGGATTATATTTTTAATTTTTACTTTTCACTTTTTCATTCTCTCACCCGCTTTATAAAATCCACAACAATTTTTCAGTTACTTTTGAGGCCGCAAATACTATCGGCATTTATACATGAAAAAATTAGACTGGTACATACTCAATAAATTTCTCACAGCTTTTGTGTTTTGTATGTTGTTGTTTACCACCATTGCCGTGGCGGTTGATGCCAGTGAAAAAACCGATGATTTTGTAAAAACAGGCCTGTCCTCCTGGGAGATTTTTAAACAGTATTATTTAGGCTTTGTGCCTTTTATATGGGGTATGTTATTCCCCCTGTTTGTATTTATTGCCTGTATCTTTTTTACCAGTAAACTGGCTTTAAAATCAGAAATAATAGCCATACTGGCTAGTGGAACCAGTTTTAATCGCTTTTTAAGGCCCTACCTCGTGGGTGGTATTTTCCTGGCTTCCATTTTATGGTTGGGCAGCCGCTATGTATTGCCCCGGGCAAATGGCATACAGGTTGATTTTAAGACCAAATACCTGGATAAGGACGACCCCACCAAAAACGATAACCACTCCGGTTGCTGGAACTGTTTTTTTCGCAGGCTGGACAGTACCACTTATGCCGGCTTTAAAAATTTTAATGCCGAATCGCAAAGCGGCGGGATGTTTTTCCTGAACAAGGTGAAGGACGAAAGAATTGTGTATAACATCAGGGCCAACAGTATTAAATGGGATACCACGGTAAATAAATGGCGGGCCATATCGGTTACCGAACGTACAATAGACAGCATGCAGGAGCGCATCCGTACATTTGAGGAGCTTACCCTGGACCTGCGGTTAAAGCCCGAAGAGCTGGTGAGTGATGAAGGACTGAAAGATAAATTAACCACTCCCGAGCTGGCCGAGTTTATAGCCAAGGAAGAGCTGAGGGCTAATGAGGGGTTGAATGCGTTAAAAGTAGAACGTTACCGCCGCACCGCCACTGCCTTTTCCGTTATTTTGCTCACCCTGATAGGGGTTATTATTGCCAGCCGTAAAACCCGCGGCGGCAGCGGCATGCACCTGGCCCTGGGTATTATTATTGCGGCCTTATTTATTGTATCGGACAGGTTTTCAACCGTATTTGCGACAAAGGGCAGTTTTCCCCCGTTTTTAGCCGCCTGGATGCCCAATATCGTGTTTTCGGTCGTGGCGTTATTGTTATACCGCAAAGCACCTAAATAGTATTGCCGGTAACATTTACCGCCGATTGAATATTAGCCCGTGTTAATAATATATTAACCCCGGATATTGTCTTTTTTTTACAAACTTTTACCCTCATTTTTTGTTGTACCGTTGTCCATTGGCTATCTTTAGCGCGATAGCTAAATTTATTTTTACACGAAATAGTTTGTCATGGGAATAATCAAAGACAGGTTTAAAGCCAAGGCTGATGTAACGGCTGTTGAGATTAAAGAAATGCTGAAAGAGCATGGTAATAAAGTAATAGGCGAAGTACAATTATCGCAGATATACCAGGGTATGCGCGGCATGACCGGGTTGGTTACCGAAACATCGTTACTGGACGCTCAGGAAGGTATCCGTTTTCGCGGCTTTACCATACCGGAGTTACGGGAAAAACTGCCCAAAGCGCCGGGTGGCTCTGAGCCGCTGCCGGAAGGTTTATTTTACCTGATGTTAATAGGGGAGTTGCCTACTGAAGAAGATGTGCATCATTTAAGTGCCGTATTGCAGCGCCGCAGTCATGTGCCCACACATGTGTTTCATACCATTGATGCCTTACCGTTAAATACACACCCCATGACACAGTTTGTGGTGGGTATTATGGCTTTGCAAACCGAAAGCCAGTTTGCGAAAAAATATGCCGCCGGCATGAGCAAAAAAGATTACTGGGAAGCGGTATTTGACGACTCCATGGACCTGATTGCCCGTTTGCCACATATTGCCGCTTATATCTACCGCCGTAAATACAAATTCGGTAATCATATACAGCCTAACGGTTTACTGGACTGGGCCAGCAATTTTGCCCATATGTTAGGTTTTGAAGATGAGAAATTTCATGAACTGATGCGCTTATACATGACCATTCATGCCGACCATGAGGGCGGTAATGTATCGGCTCATACTACCCACCTGGTAGGCTCGGCGTTAAGCGATCCTTATTTAAGCTTTGCCGCCGGTATGAATGGCCTGGCAGGGCCTTTACATGGACTGGCTAACCAGGAAGTGATCAAGTGGATCTTTGAAATGCAGGAAGAGCTGAAGAGCGATGATCCAACCAAAGAAGAAATTGAAGCCTATGTACGTAAAACCTTAAGCGAAGGGAAAGTGGTACCGGGTTATGGCCATGCTGTACTGCGCCAGACCGATCCCCGTTTTACCGCACAAATGGAATTTGGTAAAAAACATATGCCCGACGATAAACTGGTAAACACGGTTTGGAAAGTATATGAAGTAGTACCGCCGATACTGGAGTCTTTGGGAAAAGTAAAAAACCCATGGCCGAATGTTGATGCGCATAGCGGTGCTTTACTGGTACATTTTGACCTGAAGGAATATGAATACTATACCGTGCTGTTTGGGGTGAGCCGTGCACTGGGTGTACTGGCCAGCCTTTGCTGGGACAGGGCTTTGGGCTTTGCTTTAGAAAGACCAAAATCAGTAACCACCGACCTGGTAAAAAAATGGTTACGCGGCGAAGACAATATCTGGGGCGATTAACCCCATAGTAAAATAAAGATCGGATAAGGAGAAGTGATTCTCCTTATTTTTTTGCCCTACAGGAAAGAAGTAATAATGGCGTGCCCCTGTTACATAACTACGGAAGTGTATTAATAACAGTGTATAAGTCAATACCTTGTTTATATAACAGGGTCAGGCTGTCCGCTATATCTTTTGCACCACGCTGCCCTGGCGGCCCGCGGCAAAAGGATGCCGCTTCCATCCTTCACGCTGGCTGACGCCTGTAGCGGGTAGCAATACAAAAACGTTAAAATCATTCATTGCCACCGGGTAAATTGTCAAATTACCTAATTAACAAATGGGTAAGCTGATTTTGGTATGGTTTTTTATAAGTATTAGTCAAACAACATTGTTTAACCTATAAAATGTTTTTTTTATGACTAATAGAAACAAAATACTCTTAGGTGTAATTGGCGCCGCCGCAGCCGGTGTAGTAGTAGGTATGTTACTGGCTCCTGAAAAAGGAAAAGATATGCGTAAGAAAATTAAAAAAACTACCGGCGACTGGGCTGACACCGTGAGTCACCTTTTTGAAAAAGGAAAACACAAAGCTGAAGCCAAGGCTAAAGAACTAAAAAATATTGCAGAGGAAAAAGTTAACCGGGCTAAAGAAAGTTTATCCTAGCCTTTATACAGTTTTTCTCCGTTTGTTTTAATGTTCAAATACTGATAAAAGTATTAACTTAACAGTAAGTGAACATTATTTAATAAAGGGCGGTACTGTTAATACATACCTGTGAGTATTGAAACATGATGAGGATGCAAGTATTGTGTTTTACAGCGCAGCAATGTATTAATAATGCCGCCTTTTAATTTTTTATATTATGAGTGCATTAAAAGAAAAGACAGCTGACATTGTTGATCATATAGAAGACATAGCCGAAACCTACTACAGGCTTACGATTGTGAATGCCACACAAAAGGCAACCAGTCTGGCCTCGTCGGTGGTTATTATGCTCATTGTGGCGGCCCTTAGTATGTTTGTACTGGTTTTCCTGGCAATTGCCCTGGCCATATGGCTGGGTGATGTTTTAGGCAGCCGGTCCGGCGGTTTTTTATTATCGGCCGGTATATTTTTAGTGGTATTGGGCATTGTGTTGTTGATCAGAAAACCAATTATTAACGGGATCCGCGACTTAATCGTTAAAAAAATTTATGAATAAACCTCGTACATATAATGAATTGCTGGCCGAAAAAGCCAGGTTGAAACTCTTGCTGGCCGAACAGAAGGAGATCATTCACCAGGATTTTAACGAGATTAAAACTGAACTGGAGCCGGTACGTAAAATATTTACCCAGGCAAAAAAACTTTTCTCTAAAGATTCCGGCGGCGGCTTACTGACCTTAGGGGCCGATAAGCTGATAGATCTGCTGATAAGGCGGGTGTTGCTGGCCAAAAGCGGCTGGCTGGCCAAATTGATCGTACCTGTTTTGGCAAAAAACTATACTTCCCACCTTGTGGATGATAACAAGGGTAAGATCATGAACTGGATATTCTCCCTGTTCAAAGGCCGTAAAAACAAAAATGCAGACGAAGAGGAGCAGAAATAATCCACTACACAAGATTCAAATAATTATTGCAACATAATTTGTTTGTATTGCTATGAATCCCCTAAATTTGCTCTCCGATTCAGGAAAGTGAGTAGGGGAATTAGCTCAGTTGGCTAGAGCGCTTGCATGGCATGCAAGAGGTCACCGGTTCGACTCCGGTATTCTCCACACAAGAAGCCCCATAGTTATGGGGCTTCTTTATGTCAATAAGTTAAGGCGGAAGTAGTATTCCCTTTACATGCTCCGAAAGGGTCCGGGAAAAGATGGTCCTGTCATTTTTTTTGCTTTCGTATGAAATGACCAAGTTCATAACTTTAGAGAACTTTTATGGCAGTCTTTATTGTATATATTATTTACAGCCCAAAACTAGATCGCTATTATATCGGTTATACCACTGATATGACTAAAAGAATAAATGAACATAATTCCGGTGTTTCTACATTCACGGCTAAAGCAACTGATTGGATATTGAAATGGAGCAAAGGATTTGACAGCAGAGAATTAGCTATGAAGGAGGAAAGAATAATTAAGGCTAAGAAAAGTCGGAAATACATTGAATGGTTAATAACTAAAAAGTAAAAGTTAGAGCGTTTGCATGTCCCGAAAGCATTCGGGAAAGAGGTCACCGGTTCGACTCCGGTATTCTCCACGAAAAAGCCCCATAATTAATTATGGGGCTTTTTTTGTATGTCCCGAAAGCGTTCGGGAAAGAGGTCACCGGTACGACTCCGGTATTCTCCTCACAAAAGCCCGATAATTATGAGGCTTTTTATTTCAATTATTGATTGTGCAATATTTACAGACTCGGCCCCCATTTAGCGGCTAATATTTTTTGTCAACCAGTTTTCAATATATTGAGCCACTTCTTCCCAGCCATTTTGTGCACATATACTATGGGAACGTCCTTTGAACGCTTTAAAGTCTGTTATACTTTGTTTGTCTTTGTATGCTTTAACATTTTTAATATTCAAACTAATTGGAATGATGTGATCTTTTTCTGCACTAATGAACAGCAGTGGTTTATGTGGCCTGTTGAAATCTATTATTCCGTCATTAAATCTGCTACTCCTTGGAATGTTTCTGCTTTCAGGTACAACTGCCTTTTCATACATTTCATCTGATTCCTGGGTTGTTAATGTATTACAAATGGCATAATGAAACCATTTTTTTGTCCCACAATACAAACTATTGCCTTTAAAAGGGTTTACCACCCCAAAATTTGATTTAATAAAACTCCATTTAAAACTCAAAACGCCTTTGGGTGATGCGGAGGTTATGCAAACGCCCAAAGAACCCTTATCGGATTGAATAAGTTTCTGTACAATAAGCCCGCCCATTGAATGGCCGATCAAAATGGGCGTTACATTTCCCAGACTTTCAATAAATTTTGCATAATGGTCAACGACATCACTCAGCTTAATTTTAGCCAGCTCTTTATTTGGTTTTTGTCTCAACTTATAAGGTACTCCGTCATGGAACGGGTAGTCCGGAGCATAACAAACATAACCCAGGTTTTCAAAAAATAATTTCCATAATTTCCAGCTTTCTGCATTTTCGTGAAGTCCGTGTACGAATACAATCACTTTCAAATTTGCCAGGTTGTAAATTTATTTATGCTGCGGTTTTAACGTTCTTAGATTCCTTGAAATAAACAAGGTTCCGGTGTGTCTGAGTCTTTTTTTGCAAGGAACGAAAATGCGAAGCACCGATATCATTTACAATGGTTAACTTTCTCATAATTTACTGTGTTTATCCGAACTGGTAAATGTAAGGGGTGACCCATTTTTTCATGTTAAAAATGCTAATCAAAAATCGCTTTATTCATCTTAAAAGTTTGAAGTGGCAGAAACAGCAGTTGCGTTAGTTGACGCTAAGTGGTTGTTCATAGACCATAGAAGATAATTTGTGGACCAATGACGCAGCTAAAATTTAAAACCGACTAAATTACGAGCGGCAAATAAATTGTATGAGAGGATTTTTAAAAACAACGCTTTTAGTGACTTAGCAATAAACTTATTCAAAAACAAAAAACGAATACACTCCTGGTGGTAACGGTTATTCACATAGCCACCACATCGCTTTTCCTGCTTCTGGTATCAACACAGGCGTGTGCAGCAAAAGCTCTTATGGAGTACAGTTCTTCCAAAAGAAAAAAACATAATTAATTATGTTTTTTTATTCAACAGGCCGGGTAATACGCCCGGGATCAGCATTGGCGGTAGTAAAAGGCTGTATGGCTTTGGAAAGTGCTTTGATAATATGATTCAGGTTGTCAAAATCAATGCGCTTAATATCATCACAAGGTTCGTGATAACATTTATCATCATCATCACTGGCCATAATGGTATGTGCCGGTATACCTTTTTGGGCAAAAGGAAAATTATCACTACGTTGAAATAAACGCTTTTCAATATCAGGTTCGGCAATAACGGTTAACCCATTTTCTTTCAAAGCCGCTGACAAGATTGCCGGCAGGCTGGAATATTCCTGCCCGGTGATAAATACTTTTTGTTTGCCAAACTGTGGCACACCCAGCATTTCCAGGTTAAACAGGGCAATTACTTTCTCCGCATCCACCTGCCTGCTAAAGTCTTCAGACCCCAGCAACCCTAACTCCTCACCGGAAAAAGCACAGAATACAATCGTTCTTTCATTGTTTTGCTGTTGGGCAAAATGTTTGGCCAGCTGTAATAAAGCGGTGGTGCCGGATGCATTATCATTGGCGCCGTTCATAATGCTATCCCTTTTTCTCCTTGTTTTATAAACACCTTCATGATCATAATGGGCAGAGAGTATAATAAACTCATCCGGCCTGGTACTGCCTTTTAACATGCCCACCACGTTATACTGTAACATGCTGTACACTTTTGCATTGGCCGTTAGTTTAATGCTGGTTGGTGCAGCAGTGGCATATACCAGGATGATATTATTACGTAACCCCTCTTTCGGAATATCAAATTGTTTGGGCAATTTCTTTTTATCTGCTGTTAATTGATCGGTCCAGATGATTAAAGGCTTTTCGGTGTTTTTATAGGTTTCTAATATGCCGGGGGTAAATGCCCCTTCGTGTTGGATCACAGTAAAATCAGCTAACCCTTTTACAGGATACCAGCCTGGTATTACATTAAAAAACGCATACTCCGATGCCGGCACTACACGGCCATTGTACATAAATATATCCCTTAGAGCCAGGTTACTGCCGCCAAAAGGCTGAAAGGGAATATACACTGATGCTTCATTTCCGTAAGCACTTAAACCAATCTCTTTAAAATAACTACCAATATACCTGGCAGCCGTCAATAATTCGGGCCTGCCATTGCCGCGGCCTTTTAACTCGTCAGCAGCCAGGTAGCTTAAAATGTGTCTGGTTTCCTGTAAGCTGATACTGGTATCAGGGTTTTGGGCATGAATAAATGGCGACACTGTTACCAGCGCCGCCATTATCCAGAGTTTTATGTTTTGTAATTGCATGTTTATCTTAATTCATCCACATTAACACGTGAAGGTGTGTCCTTGCCGCTGATAATACTCTTGGCACTGATGGCAATAGATTTAATGATCATGGCCATATTATCCAGGTCAAGTGTTTCCACATGATCACTGGCCTGGTGGTAATGTGGCTCGCTGTCCATTTTAGATGTAGAAATGGTATGAGCAGGCACACCTAAGCGGGCAAGGGTAGCGTTGTCCGAACGGTAAAATAATTGTTGGTCGGTATAGGGATCGGGGTGAAAGGTAAAGCCCGTGCCTTTTAAATTTTCCTGTAATATCTTACCCATATCGGTTTTTTCATAACCGGTAATATAGGCACTGTTCTTACCCCATTTGCTATCGGTGCCGATCATCTCGATATTGCTCATGGCCATCACTTTGGCAGGGTCTAACTGTTGTGAGAAATAACGGGAGCCATAACCACCGATCTCCTCCGCAGTAAAGGCGGCAAAAATAATAGACCGTTCATTATTATTCAATGCTTTAAAATACTTGGCCAGCAATATAACGGCAGTAATGCCGGCTGCATCATCATTGGCGCCATTGTAAATAGAGTCCCCGTTCTGTACTTTACCAATACCAATATGGTCGTAATGACCGGAGAAGATTACAAATTCATCTTTTTTAGATTTGCCGGGCAGATATCCAACCACATTGGCCAGTTTCCTTTCTTCCGCATCCTGGGATAAGGTAAAGCTGTAAGTATCGGCCTTGCTGCCTAATACCAGGATGATACTATTTTCAGCTTTAAACATCATGCGCTTAAGACCACTTAAGCGTGGGAACATTTTACTGAAGGAGGTATCGATCCATACAATTAGATTTTCTTTTGATCCTGCATAACCTGAAACTACACTGAACAGGTTGTCTCCTTTATTAACGGAAACAGATTTATAACCTGAACCCTGGTTAAGCGTGAGGCTGGTCTGCGTGCTCAGGAAAATAACATTTTTTACGTCAAAGGCAGCACCATTAATGGTAGCACTGGCTTCTTTTTGTTTAGGGCTTACCATGGCAAAACTTTGCAGGTAGCCGCCATTTTTCTCCATGCTCTGTAAGCCGGCTTTCTTAAATTCAGCAGCTATAAAATCAGCCGCCTTGTCAATTTCCGGGCTAAAGGTTTTACGGCCTTTCATCTCATCCGATGCCAGGAAGCTGATGATACGTTTGGTCTCCTTTACATTAATGATCTTATCCACCTGCTGGCTGAATGCCGACAAAGAAATGCCGGCCCCAATAGCGGCCATCGTTACATAACGGGTTAATTGCTTCATACAATCTTAAGTTGTGATATGTGTTGTTTTATGTGTTATAATTCCGGAGAGCTAAGTGCCCGCTCCCAAAGAGAGTGAGGGTATAGTGTATGCTGTCTGTTGCGTAATAATCTGGTTAAGTATGTTTGTGTAAAATACATTACCAAATCACCAAATTTCCAAATTATCTAATTGCCAAATTGCCTAAAAGCTCATCATCTCCTTAAACTTCACTGTTTGCCTGCGGCTTACTTCAATCTTCTCGCCGCCTTTCAGTTCCAGTAATAAACCGCCGTTGAAGTAAGATTCAATTTTGTCGATCATACGCAGGTTAACAATATGTTTACGGTTGGCCCTGAAAAAGGTTTTTTCATCCAGCCTTTCTTCCAGTGCATTCAGCGATTTTAAAATAAGCGGTTTGTTGGGGCCAAAAAATACTTTTGCGTAATTGCCCACACTTTCAAACAACCTGATCTCACTTAATTTCACAAACCAGCAACGTTCGCCATCTTTTACAAATACCTGGTCGTTCTCGGTGAGTAAACTATTGTTTACAAACTCTTCATCGGTCTTGCCTTCTTTAAAAGCTTCCGCCTTTAATTTGTGCACGGCATCGGCCAGGCGTTTAGGTTCGATGGGTTTTAACAGGTAATCCAGTGCATTTACTTCAAATGCTTTTAAGGCAAACTCATCATAAGCGGTGGTAAAGATTACATGTGGCGCTCTTTCCAGTTCTGACAGCATATCAAAGCCGGTTTTGCCGGGCATTTGAATATCCAGGAAAATAACATCAGGCTGCAGGGTTTCTATCTTTTCAATGCCTTCCTGGGCGTTGGCAGCCTCGTCTAATATTTGTATTTCAGGAAACTCCTGTAATAATTTTCTTAACTCGGCTCTTGCCAATCTTTCGTCATCAATAAGTATTGCTTTCATGCGTTGTAAGATAATTAAAATTTGTTTTATATGCTCAGAGCGTGGCTAAGGGCCATGCGTCGTGAATAAGCAGAACTACAATTAAATGGCCAGCTGACTGGCGGGAATAGAAATACGTGCTTCTACAAGATTATCGGCTACCTGTTTTATTTCAAACTTTCCTTTGGTGCCGTATAAAAAATGTAACCTGTCGTTGGTGCTCGATAAACCAAAGCCCTGGCTTAAGGGGTCCAGCGGGTCCTTGGCCGGAGTGATCTTGCCTTCAAACTGCCCTGTATTCAATACCACCAGTTGGTGGCTTCCTTTACTATCAAACTCCGATGTTACCCGGATAACGCCACCTTCGATCTGTTTGCTGATGCCGTGTTTAACCGCATTCTCCACCAGGGTCTGTAACATCATGGGCGGCACAGGCTGGTCCAGTGTATCTTCATCAATCTGGTATTCTACACGCAGGCGGTCTTCAAAACGCATATTCTCCAGTGCCAGGTAATCCTTTACAATGGCCAGCTCTTTCTCCAGTGGCACGGTCTCCGATTTATCTACGTTGATACTGCTGCGTAAAATATTGCTTAACTCGGTAATAGCTTTACGGGCTTTTTGCGGGTTCTCATCCACCAGGGCCCTGATGCTGTTCAGGGAATTGAAAATAAAATGCGGGTTAATATGTGCTTTGATGGTCTTTAATTCCAGCTCTTTTACCAGGGTTTCCAATTGCAGGGTTTCCAGTTGCTGCTTCCGGCTTTTGGCTATATAATGGTACATGAAATAGATCAGGCTCCAGATCACGTAGAAAATAAAAATATTCACGGTACTGCTCAGCAGGGTCAATAAAAAGCCGCTTTCTTTAATGGCTTCTATCTCTTTGGCCGATAAATAATTATAGCGGTATAAAGCCCCGATGTACAGCAGGGCGGAAAGGGTGGAGAATACAATGGTCAGCAGGGTGAATCCATAGATCTGTTTTTCCAGCTTCTTTTGCAACAGGTTGATTTCCAGTATCACCATCCGCATTACATGGGTAAAAACAATACCCAGGATAAACAGGATACCAAAACGGGCAAAAAACATCATGCGGTCGTCAAACGTACGCAGCCGGTCGTAGGACCAGGCAAAGAACAGGTTCATTAAAAAGACGGTACCCCATCCGAAAACCTGGAAAAGCCAATATCTTCTGTTACCACCAATCATAAAGCTAAAGGTAGCCATTTGGGTCATTATTCGCACATTTTACTGTACCAGTGGAAAATTGATTTTACAAAGGGCATAATAAGTCCCCTTTGAGGGGTACCTGTACAGGAATTGTGAATTTTAAGTCAATTTTATTAGCCCCATCGCTATAAAATATTACTTTTACAGCTAGTTTAAAGAAACTGCATGGAAATTCAACCTGGCCCATTATTGAAGCGTATAGATTCGCCGACCGACCTTAAGAAACTGTCCCGTGAAGAGTTACATCAGCTGGCTGATGAACTACGGCAGTACATTATTGACGTGGTAAGTGTGCATGGCGGGCACTTTGGTGCCAGCCTTGGCGTAGTGGAACTCACCACCGCTTTACACTATGTTTATAATACTCCTTACGACCAGTTGGTATGGGATGTGGGCCACCAGGCTTACGGCCATAAAATCCTTACCGGCCGCCGGGATAATTTTCCTACCAACCGTAAATACAAAGGCCTGAGCGGTTTTCCCAAACGCAGCGAGAGCGAATACGATACTTTTGGTGTGGGGCACTCATCCACTTCTATTTCTGCTGCCTTGGGTATGTCCATTGCCGCTAAATACAAAGGCGAAAAAGACCGTAAGGTTGTAGCGGTAATTGGTGACGGATCAATGACAGCGGGTATGGCTTTCGAAGCCATGAACCATGCCGGTGTGGCTAATACGGATATGCTTATAATCTTAAATGATAACGGCATTGGTATTGATCCTAATGTAGGCGCTTTAAAAGAATACCTGACCGATATTACTACTTCACCCACTTACAATAAAGTAAAAGATGATGTGTGGAAGCTGATGGGTAAACTGCCCGTGGGCAAAAACTTTACCCGTGCCATGGGACATAAGCTGGCTGAGGGTTTGAAAGGAATGGTGAACAGCAATGCCAACTTATTTGAAGCCCTCAAGATCCGTTACTTCGGTCCTATTGACGGGCATAACCTGGCTAAATTGGTAGATACTTTAAAGGATCTGCGTGAAATACCCGGTCCTAAAATTTTACATATCATTACCACTAAAGGTAAGGGCTATGCACTGGCCGAAAAAGACCAGACCAAATGGCATGCTCCCGGTTTGTTTGATAAAGTGACCGGTGAAATATTCAAGAAAAAATTTGATACCCCGCAGCCTCCCAAATACCAGGATGTTTTTGGTCATACCATTATTGAGCTGGCCGAAAAAAATGAAAAAATATTTGGCGTAACGCCGGCCATGCCTTCAGGTTCCTCCCTCAAATTCATGATGGAAAAAATGCCTGACCGTGCTATTGATGTGGGTATTTGTGAACAACATGCTGCTACCTTAAGTGCCGGCATGGCTACACAGGGCTTAAGGGTATACTGTAATATCTACTCTTCCTTTATGCAGCGTGCTTACGACCAGGTTGTGCATGATATTGCCATTCAAAAACTACCGGTTATATTATGCCTTGACCGTGCGGGTTTGGTGGGCGATGATGGTCCTACGCACCATGGTTGTTATGATATTGCTTACTTCCGTTGTATTCCCAATATGATCATCAGTTCGCCGATGAACGAAAGTGAACTGCGTAACCTGATGTATACGGCGCAATTGGAAAGCAACCAGCTTCCTTTTGTCATCCGTTACCCACGTGGCGAAGGCATGATGCCTGAATGGCAAACGCCGATGGAGGAAATACAGATCGGTACTGGCCGTAAATTAAAAGAGGGTAAGGATGTTGCTATCCTATCTTTCGGTCATCCCGGTAACTTTGCTGCAGCGGCTATCCGCGAGGTAAAAGCAGCGGGCATTACACCTGGTCATTATGATATGCGTTTTGCCAAACCGTTGGATGAAGTATTGTTGCACGAAGCTTGTCAGCAATATCCAAAGCTTATTACGGTGGAAGATGGTACGGTAGAAGGTGGTTTTGGCAGTGCTATTCTGGAATTTATGGCAAAACATGGTTATAAGAACGATGTAAAAATATTAGGTATTCCTGACAGGCTGGTGGAGCATGGTACACCCAAAGAGCTGCACCAGGAATGTGGTTACGATGCTGCCGCTATTGCCCAGGCAATATACGGGGTAATGCAGGTAGCTGCTACTCCTTCCGGGAATAATATTATCGCCACACCACCGGTGTTGTCATAAAAAGATAGTCAAATACCCGGTAATCGGAGCTTGGTATCCGGTTGCCGGGTATTTTTATATTACAGGCTGTGGCGTTAATTGCAGTTTTTGTTTGATAATTCTTAATTACTAATTGTTAATTATCAATTACCCATCCCCCTCTACACCAGTTATTTTCCACTGTTTTCGTTTCTTTTTAAACAGAAAGCCATGGAAATCAAAAAGTTTTCGTTTTTTTGCAACCAATCAACCGGTACCGGATGAAGTCACTGATATATTCTTCACTTACTGAAAAAAAACGCCTGGGGCGAAAATCCTTTGCCGTACTTATTGACCCCGACAAGGTTAATAAAGCCGTTTTGGACCAGTTGATCAAACTTTCTTTAGAAGCCGGGGTGGATTATTTCCTGGTAGGCGGCAGTCTTGTTATCTCCGATCACCTGGACGACTGTGTACAGCATATCAAAAGCAACTGCAATATTCCCGTTGTTTTATTCCCGGGCAGTCCTTCCCAGGTATCCAAATATGCTGATGCCTTACTTTACTTATCCCTTATTTCCGGTCGTAACCCCGAATTACTGATCGGTCAGCATGTGGTTTCTGCCCCCTTTGTTAAAAAAAGCGGTTTAGAGATCATGCCTACCGGTTATATGGTTATTGATGGCGGAGCGCCTACAACGGTGTCTTATATCAGCAATGCCAGCCCTATTCCTGCCAACAAAGGCGAAATAGCCATGTGTACCGCTATGGCCGGCGAAATGTTGGGCATGAAACTCATTTACATGGATGCGGGCAGCGGGGCACAGCAACCCATTCCCGAAAAAATGATCCAGGCTGTTGCACAACATATCGATGTGCCCCTGATCATTGGCGGCGGCATTATTGAGCCCGAAAAAGCCTACCTGAATTGCAAGGCCGGCGCCGATGTGATTGTAGTGGGTAATGCCATTGAAAAAGATCATTCTCTTATTAAAGAAATGAGTGCTGCGGTACATTCTGTTACTGTGACGGTATAGGATTTCCTCATTCCACTTTTGCATTCAGCTTCCGGCTTATTCGCATATCCTTAAAAAAATCCCCGAAAATCATGACTATAGAAGAACGGCATATATTAGCCCGGCAATCAATTGTGTGGACGGGAGATCTTGCTGACGACTGCATTGCTTTGTGGGCAGGTTTAATGTTGCGTGCCGAATGGAAGGAGGAGGACTATTGGTGGTGGGCCGTATATGATTTGCAAAAAGAGGAAGTCATCATTGATGATTCGAATGGATATTCGGAAAGGTTTATCGGGGGAAATGTTGCAAGAGGTAAAGCCGAAAGCGTAGCCGCAAGTTATATAGCTGAAATTACGTAGCAGGAAGCTGTTGCAAAGTTTTTGGTCGCAGGCGTTTTTAAACTCACAGGTCGCGGTATAGTACTTATGGATAATATTACAGAAGGGCACATATTCATTGGTGATACTGTAGAATTTATAGCTTTTGGTACCTTGTATCGCAGAAATATTAATGATTTGGGTGCGTTTACAAAACCAGATCAGGTTAAATGCAGTATTGGACTTGTAATAAGCTATAACACTCCTGACGAAGTGGAGTATTTAGGTGGCTGGAATCCAATTGATACCTTAGCGACCATTTACCGGAAGAAAAGTGATGATGTTGCATAAAACTTCATGTATTCAGCATTTCGCTGGTATCAAGTTTCTTACGTTTAGAAGTTAACAAAGTAACAAAATCGGGATGCTCTAAAAAGAATGACAGAACAACTATACATACTATTCTGTGAAAGTCCATTTCAAACGAACAAAGTTGATGAAGATTTTAATGGCCAATTTGGTGCAGCAAGTGAAAATGGATTTAAGACGCTTTTATTCAATTTTGAAGATTTAACAAGTGCTGACAGGTTTTCGATTGCAACAAAACGAATAAAACCCAATGCAGAATTAGTAAATGTAATTTATAGGGGTTGGATGTTGACACCCAAACAATATTCAATTCTTTATAATGACTTATTATCAAAAAACTTCAAGCTTATTAACACCATTGAAGAATATCAAAATTGCCATTATTTGCCGGATAGTTTAAAGTTTATTGAAGGCAGAACGCCAAAAACAGTTTTTGAGAAATTTGACAGTGAGAAAAGCATTGACAATCTTATAGAAAAGTCAAAAATATTTGGACAAAAATCTGTTGTTTTAAAAGACTATGTTAAATCCGAAAAACACGATTGGGAAACGGCTTGCTTTGTTGCAGATGCTTCAGACACAGACAAACTAAAAAAGTCTATTATAAAACTTTTGGAACTTCGTGACAAATATTTAAATGAGGGAATCGTTGTGCGGGAATTTATAGAACTTAACGACTTAACAATTCATTCAAAAAGCAGGATGCCTTTAACAGAAGAGTATCGTTTATTCTTTTGTAACAAAAAACTTGTCGACATTTACGACTACTGGGAAGAAGGCGAATACAAACTTTCAAAGCCTGACACATCAGAGTTTGAGGAAATAGCAACACAAATTGAAAGCAACTTTTTCAGCATGGACATCGCCCGACAAAAAAATGGAGAATTAATAATTATTGAACTTGGAGATGGACAAGTTGCGGGACTTCCCGGCAAGACAAACAGCAAAGAGTTTTATAAACAACTGAAAATTTGCTGTGGTTAACAAGGTAATGCCTAAACAGGAGAGGAAGTGCTTTAATCAAGTATTTATAATTTCATTAAACTATTTACCCTGGCAAAAGAACAACAAGCCGTAGATTGTTGTCACTGGGATAGGATTGCCATATAAATACAGATAACAACTATCAACCATGAACTATTAACCATGAACTCTCCCTCACTCATAAATCCACAATAACACAGGCTTCTTACTCCCGTTAATAACTGTTTTCAAATATTGTAAAAACCCGGGCGATACGGTAGGGCAGCCATCGCTCTGGCAGATATCTTCGGTTACGGCTTTATCCGGTACACATTCGTGGGCGTGTAATACCACAAAACGTTCAAAAGCTTTATTATTGGTTTGTTCCAGTCCGTGGAGTTTATAGGCCAGGCCAAAACGCCCCTGGTAGGGATTGCCGATCTTATACTTGCCCAGGGAGGTGCAGCCGCAGCCAACGGTATTACCATACTTACGCCCCTCCAGCCAGTTTTCATTACAACGGCCATGGGTTACCGGGGCGCTCTTCAGCAGGGAGTCTTTTTGCAGGTCAATCACCATAAAACGGTTACTGCCGGATGGCAGGCTCATGTCAATCAGGAAAGCGGTGGTGGTATTATAGGCTTTGTTAGCCGTAAATGTTTTGGCATCGGCTATTTTCTGCAATAACTTATCGTCCATTACAGGAGTCGCCTTAACCTGTGAAATAGCAGCCTTGGGCAGGTACAATGCTTTGATGCGTTTTCCGGGTTGGGTATAGGACAAAAATATAAAAGCGGACAGGGTGATGAGGATGGTAAATGCTGAAAAATAAAAAATCTTCTTCATGAACAGGGTTTGTTAAACAATGTATGATGTTGGTTTTGTCATTATCCATAACTGCCATCTCTTTTTTTTCAAAAAAATAAAAATTTTTCCAACTTTTTTTTAGCCATAAAACGGTGTGTTTTTTTCTTCGTTATTATGGTACCGTTATCACCAAAAAAGAACCCGCTGCAAGCCTTTACAGTATTCGTTTTCGCGGTATTTTTTCGCTTTTATTTTTACTTAAAATAAACCGGTTTTTTTATCGTTTTCCCTTGTGTAGGAGTAGGGTAGCAGAAAATATTTTTTGAATTTTTTTCAGATATTTTTCAAATAAATTTGGTGGGGTAAGAAAAAGTTCTACATTTGCACTCCCAATCGCGATAAGCGGTTAAGAAAAAGGGAAAAAGTTCTTAAAAACAGGTGTGACGAAAGGGTCTAAAATCTCGCA
>VFQP010001092.1_pt1 | contig 40173 bp, 37 predicted proteins | sample 3512351 | NCBI WGS metagenome assembly VFQP01 (sample SAMN10412372, study PRJNA504923) | tailings metagenome | isolation source: Relicate 1 Philex TSF1 revegetated site | place: Philippines: Tuba, Benguet | collected 2017-08-29
TTCATCGGCGAGGTGGTGGACGTGACCGGCTGGCTCGGCGGCTACAACTTCCAGTGGGCCTGGGCCTCGGCCCACGCCTGCGCCCAGGCGCTCTGACGGGTAGCCAACCGCCCCGAAATGGCTATAATCGCGGGCTTTGCTGGCAAACTCCCGTCGGCCAATACTAGTTTTTGACGGGACACACCGCGATCAAGAAGCCCGGGCCTGATCTACCCGTCTTCCTCTGGCCGCACATTCAGGAATCGACCGATACATGACCACCATCCGTGTCAAGGACAACGAGCCGTTCGACGTGGCTCTGCGTCGCTTCAAGCGCACCATTGAAAAACTCGGCCTGCTGACCGACCTCCGCGCCCGCGAGTTCTACGAAAAGCCCACCGCCGAGCGCAAGCGCAAGAAGGCCGCCGCCGTCAAGCGCCACTTCAAGCGTGTGCGCTCGATGCAGCTGCCCAAGAAGCTGTACTGAACGCCGACGGCCCCACCGGCCGCCGCAAAGCCCGCCCAAGGACGCTTGCGCGGGCTTTTTCTTTGCCGCCCGTTTTCCTCGCCCCTTCCTTCTGCCCCTCCCCGCCGGAGACCTCCCATGAGCCTCAAAGCCCGCATCACCGACGACATGAAGAACGCCATGCGCGCCAAGGAAACCGAGCGCCTGGCCACCATCCGCCTGCTCACGGCGGCGATCAAGCAGAAGGAAGTGGACGAGCGCATCGAGCTCGACGACGCCGCCGTGGTGGGCGTGATCGACAAGATGGTCAAGCAGCGCAAGGACTCGATCGCCGCCTTCGAGCAGGGCGGCCGCGCCGACCTGGCCGCCAAGGAAGCCGCCGAAATGGCCGTGCTGCAGGCCTATCTGCCCGAGCGGCTGTCGGCCGAGGCCGTGGCCGCCGAGGTGAAGGCCATCGTGGCCGAGCTCGGCGCCAGCGGTCCCGGCGACATGGGCAAGGTCATGGGGGCGGCCAAGGCCCGCCTGGCCGGCAAGGCGGACATGGGCCAGGTGTCGGCGGCCGTCAAGTCTGCATTGGCGGGTTGACGCAACACCCGAGGCCAAATGGCTTAGGCCATTGCTACCATCGCGCCCATACACAGGGGGTGGGGTATGCGCTTCGGATCGGCGCTCTTGGGCGCGTCGTGGATGGTGGCCGTGTTCTGCGGGCTGGCGGGGGCACCGGCCCCGGCCGCGGCCCAGGTCACCTACAACTGCCTGAATGCCTCGGGCCAACGCTATCTGTCGTACTCGCCCTGCCCAGCGAGCCGGCCGCCGGGGCTGATCTACTACGGTCCGCAGGCTCCCGCCCCACGCCCTTCGGTGCCCGTGCCCGTGGCGCGCGCCGATGAAGAGCTGACCTACATGAGCCCGCGCTGCGCCTCCATGCGCGAGGGCATCCGCACCGCGCCGGCGCGCGGCGTCGACCACCGCACGCAGAGCGAGCTGCTGCGCAACTACCAGGCGGAGTGCGCCCAGGAACAGGCCGAGGCCCGTTCGCAGCTGCGTGCGGAACAACAGGCCAAGCGACGCGAGCAGCAGGATGCGAAGCGCCAGGCGAATGCCGACAAGCAACTGGCCGCCGCCGACCACGAGAAGCTCATGAGCCAGTGCGCGGAGATGCGCGGCGCGATCCGGCAGCGGCGGGCGCGCACCGGCATGACGGAAGGCGAACTGCGCGACCTGGCGCTGTTCGAGCAGCGCTACGAGGCGCGCTGCAGCGCGCCGCGCTGACCGCCCCCCCACAGCCCTACTGCTTCGGCATCAGTTCGCAGCCTCCGGGTGCGGTTTCGATGACTGCCATCGGCGCGGCATCGCGCCCGTGCGCACGGGCGTTCCACTCCGACGCTTTCTGCGCCCGGACCGAGGAGCCCCCATGCCCATGCCCACCCACCTCCCTGCACAGCCGACGCGCCGCATGGCGCGCGCCGTGCGGGCCGCCCTGATCGCCGGCATCGCCGGCCTGAGCCTGGCCGCCGCCGCCCAATCCGCCGGCCCGCCCATCAGGATCGGCGTGATCGGCCCGTTCAGCGGCCCGTCGTCGGACTTCGGCACGCCCATGCTCAACGGCGTTCGCCTGGCCGTCGAGGAAATCAACCGCGTGGGCGGCTACCTGGGCCGCCCCATCGAAACGCTGGTCAAGGACGACCGCGCCGACCCCGACACCGGCCTGCAGGGCGCACAGGCGCTGGTGCAGGCCGGCGTGGTGGCCACCATCGGCTTTTGCAACACCGGCGTGGCGCTCAAGGCCCTGCCGGTGTTCCAGCAGGCCCGCTCCCCCCTGCTGGTGCCCTGCGCCACGGGCACGCCGCTCACGGCCCAGGTGCCGGCGGCCGAAAGCTACGTCTTCCGCACCTCGGCGCGCGACGCGATCCAGGCGCCTTTCGTGGTCAACGACATCGTGCAGCGCGGCTGGAAGCGCGTGGCGGTGTTCGCCGACACCAGCGGCTACGGCGAGGCCGGGCTGGTCGACGTGCAGAAGGCCCTGGCCGCACACGGCCTGGCGCCTGCGCACGTGGCGCGCTTTGCGATCGGCGTGAAAGACCTCAAGGCCGAGCTGCAGGCGGCCCGCGCCGCGGGCGCCAACGTCATCTTCAGCTACACCGTGGGCCCCGAGAACGCCACGATCGCCAACGACCGGCGCGCGCTCGGCTGGGACGTGCCCCTGGTCGGCGGCTGGCCGCTGTCGTTCCCCTTCTTCATCGACGGCGCCGCGCAGGCCGCCGAAGGCGCGCTGATGGCCCAGACCTTCATCGCCGAGCCCAGCAACGAGCGCCGCGCGGCCTTCCTGGCCAACTACGCGCGCGCCTTCAAGACCCGGCTCACCGTGCCCATGGCCGCGGCCCAGGCCTACGACACCACCTACCTGCTGCTCTACGCGATGTTCGGCGTGCCCGGCGGCCGCTTCACGGGGCCCGCGCTCAAGGCCTCGCTCGAGAACCTGCAGCGCACCTACTACGGCGTGGTCGCCACCTACGACCACCCGTTCACGGCCGACGACAAGGACGCCGTGACCGACAACATGCTCGTGATGGGCAAGGTGCACCAGGGCGCGGTGACCTTCGCCTACCCCGAGGACGCGCGCCGCAACCTGTTCGTGCAGCGCAAGCGCTGAGGCCGCGCCAGGCCGCTCAGCGGCCCAGGATCAGCGCCGTGCCCGCCACCGCGAGCACCGCGCCGGCCCAGGCGCCCCAGGCCGGGCGGCGCCGGTACACCAGCCACAGCAGCGGCAGCACCACGATCGGCGTCACCGACGACAGGATGGCCACCACGCCGGCCTGCCCGAGCTTCATGGCCTGCAGGATCAGCGTCATACCCACGGCCATGGCGATCACCGCGCTGCCGAACACCTGGGCCGCTTCGCGCCAGCGCAGCGGCTCGCGCGCGCGGGCCATGCGCCAGCCGCTGGCCCACAGCAGCGCGTGCGCCGCGAAGGCCGTGCTCATGCGCATGGCCGAGCCGGCGATGGCGTCGATGCCCGAGGCCATGAGCGGCTTGAGCATGAGCGTGGCCACCGACTGGCACAGCGCCGCCAGCAGGCCCAGCGCCACCCCCACCGCGAGCGTGCCGCGCGTCTGCTCCCAGGCGTGCGATTCGTCTTCGCGGCGGCCGCGCAGGATGGCCAGCATCACGCCGCCCACCAGCAGGCTCGCGCCCACGAGCGCCCAGCCCCAGAGCGTTTCACCGAGGAACAGCCACGCCAGCACGGCCGAGAACAGCGCGTGGGTGGCGAACAGCACGCCCGAGCGGCGCGGCCCCAGGCGGTTCATGCAGGCGAACAGCGCGGTGTCGCCGATGAAGATGCCGATCACGCCCGAGACCGCGAGCAGGCCCAGGGCCGGGGCGTTGAGGCTGTGCCAGCCGCCGCTGGCGAGCGCGATGCCCCAGAGCAGCAGCGCTGCGAACAGCATGCGCCAGCGGCTGAAGGCGAAGGCCCCGAGGCGCTGCGCCGCGGGCGCCGAAAACAGGGCCGCCACGGCCCAGCAGGCGGCGGCCAGCAGCGCCAGGGCCTCGGGCCGCAACACGAAGTCAGCTCCCGGCGACCTTCATGCGGTTGACCAGCACCGAGCCGACCGTCTTCGCGCCGTAGTTGTACGCGTCCGCGCCCACGGCCTCGATGCCCATGAGCATGTCTTTCATGTTGCCGGCGATGGTGATCTCCTGCACCGGGTAGGCGATCACGCCGTTCTCGACCCAGTAGCCCGCGGCGCCGCGCGAGTAGTCGCCCGTGACCGGGTTGACCCCCTGGCCCATGAGCTCGGTGACGAACAGGCCGCGGCCGAGTTTTTTCAGCATGGCGTCGAGGTCGTCGCCCGCGCGCGTGCGCCGGCTGGTGAGCGTGAGGTTGTGCGAGCCGCCCGCGTTGCCCGTGGTGCGCATGCCAAGCTTGCGCGCCGAGTAGGTCGACAGGAAATAGCCCTGCACCACGCCGCCCTGCACCACGGCGCGCTCGGCCGTGCGCACGCCTTCGTCGTCGAAGGGCGCGCTGCCCTTGCCGCCGCGCAGGTGCGGCTGCTCGACGATGTCGAGGTGGTCGGCCATGGCGGCCTTGCCCAGGCTGTCGGCGAGGAAGCTGGTCTTGCGGTAGAGCGCGCCGCCGCTGGTGGCCTGCACGTAGGCGCCCAGCAGCCCCGCGGCCAGCGGCGACTCGAACAGCACCGGGCATTCGGTGGTCTTGATCTTGCGCGCGCCCAGGCGCGAGAGCGCGCGCTCGGCCGCGTAGCGGCCCACGGCCTCGGGCGAGGCGAGGTCGCGCTCGGCCCGCATGGAGCTGTACCAGTAATCGCGCTGCATGGCGTCGCCCTTGCCCGCGATCGGCGCCACCGACAGGCTGTGGCGCGAGCTCGCGTAGCCGCCGCTGAAGATGCCGGGCTTGCCGCGTTCGCCGCCGCGCATGTGGGCCACGAAGAAATGCGACTGCTGGGCCGACACCCCCGCGCCTTCGCTGTTGGCGATCTTCTTGCTGGTGGCGAAGGCCGCGGCCTCGCAGGCCAGCGCGATCTCGGCCGCGCGCTCGGCGCTCAGGTCCCAGGGGTGGAAGAGGTCGAGGTCGGGGTACCCGTCGGCCACGTCCTGCGGGTCGGGCAGGCCGGCCACCGGGTCTTCGGCGGTGAAGCGCGCGATGTCGTAGGCGGCCTGCACCGTCTGGCGGACCGCGGCGGGCGAGAAGTCGGACGTGCTCGCGTTGCCGCGGCGCTGGCCCAGGTACACGGTGACGCCCAGCGATTTGTCGCGGTTGCGCTCGACGTTCTCGAGCTCGCCCTTGCGCACCGACACGCTCAGGCCCGAGCCTTCGGAGGCTTCGGCGGCGGCGTCGGAGGCGCCCAGGCGCTTCGCGTGCGAGAGCGCGAGATCGACCAGTTCCTCGAACTGGTGGCGGCTGTGGTGGAAACCGGGGAGCGGGGTGTTCGGGGAAGTGTTGGGCATGGCGGCCGCTATGATACGGGCCCGTTTTCCGAGGCGCTGCGCCCTGCGCACAAGCCCATCCCCACCCCTCCCCCATGGCGCGCAAACCCACCCGAGGCTATTTCGTTCGCGGCCAGTTCGTGGCCGAGGGCAGCGAGCTCGACCAGGAGCTCAAGCGCGAAGCCAAGGGCACCGACGGCCTGAGCCGCACCGACCTCAAGAAGCTCAGCGACAAGCTGCAGGACCTGGGCGAGCAGCTGCTCACGCTGCGCGGCGACCTGCTCGCGCGGCTCGAACTCAGCGATGCCCTGCTCGACGCGCTCGACGAACTGCGCCGCATCACCAACTTCGAGGGCCGCCGCCGCCAGAGCCAGTACGTGGGCAAGCTCATGCGCAAGCTGCCCGAGGAAAGCATCGCCGCGATCGAGGCCGCGATCGAGGAGCAGCGCAAGCCCTCGGCCGCCGCCACGCTGCAACTGCACCTGGCCGAACAGTGGCGCGACCGCCTGATCGCCGACGACGGCGCGCTCACCGAGTGGCTGGCGCTCGACACCGGGGCCGACGTGCAGCACCTGCGCACGCTGATCCGCCAGGCCCGCAAGGACGCCCAGGCCAGCCCCGACAAGCCCGGCGAGGCGCAACGCCACGGCCGCGCCTACCGCGACATCTTCCAGCTCGTGAAGGCCGCACTGGCCCGCGACAGCGACGACAGCGAACCCACCGCCGACCCGTCATGACCACAGCCACCTCCCACCCCCACGACCCGGTGCGCATCGGCATCGTGTCCATCAGCGACCGCGCCAGCAGCGGCGTGTACGAAGACAAGGGCCTGCCCGCGCTGCAGGACTGGCTCACGCGCGCGCTCAAGAACCCCATCACCTTCGAGCCGCGGCTGATCCCCGACGAGCAGGACCGCATCAGCGCCACGCTGATCGAGCTCGTGGACGCAGGCTGCGCCCTGGTGCTCACCACCGGCGGCACCGGCCCCGCCAAACGCGACGTGACGCCCGAGGCCACGCTGGCCGTGGCGCACAAGGAAATGCCCGGCTTCGGCGAGCAGATGCGCCAGATCAGCCTGGCCTTCGTGCCCACGGCCATCCTGTCGCGCCAGGTGGCGGTGATCCGCGACCAGAGCCTCATCATCAACCTGCCCGGCCAGCCCAAGGCCATCGCCGAAACGCTCGAAGGCGCGAAGAACGCCGACGGCTCGGTGAAGGTCAACGGCATCTTCGCGGCCGTGCCTTATTGCATCGACCTCATCGGCGGCCCCTACCTCGAAACCAACGACGAGGTGATCAAGGGCTGGCGACCCAAGAACGCGGTGCGCCCCGCGCGCTGAACCCCCGGAGACCCTGACATGAAGATCGAAAAAGACACCGTCGTCACCGTGAGCGCGCGCATCCTCGACGGCAAGGGCAAGCTGCTCGACGATGGCAAGACCGCGCGCGCCTACCTGCACGGCGGCTACGGCAACACGCTCCAGGGCATCGAGGTGGCGCTGGAAAACCAGGAGAAGGGCTTCAGCACCACCCTCACGCTGCAGCCCTCGCTGGCCTTCGGCGAGCGCGACGAGTCGCTGGTCACCAGCATCCCCAAATCGCAGTTTCCGCCCGGTGTGAAGGTGGGTGGCCAGCTCGAAGGCCACGACGACCAGGGCCGCCGCCAGATCTTCACCGTGGTGAAGATCAAGGGCGACAAGGTGCTGCTCGATGGCAACCACCCGCTCGCGGGCGAAGACCTGAACATCACGCTCAAGGTGCTCGACGTGCGCGCGGCCACGGCCGAAGAGATCCAGCACGGCCACGCACACGGCGCGCACGGCCACCACCACTGAGCCGGCGGGCTTCGACTGGCGCGGCCGGGCCGCGCCGCGCGCTCACTTGCCGACGAGCTGGTTGAGCTTGTCGGCCTCGAAGCACTCGCGGCGCTGCGCCTCGGCGGGCACGCAGTCGCCCTGGCGCGCCTCGGCGAGTTTTTCGATCGCCTGCCACAGCAGCGCGATCTGGTGCTCCTGGCTCGCGGTGCTGTCGATCAGGCCGCGCATGGCCTGCGACAGCGGATCGTCTTCCTGTGTGACGCCATAGGCCGAGAACTTGCGCGGCCCCTCGGTCACGTCGGCGCTTTCGCCCGACTTGCTCGGGATGATGCGCGCCGGAATGCCCACGGCCGTGGCGCCCGCGGGCACGGGCTTGATCACCACGGCATTGCTGCCGATCTTGGCGCCGTCGCCCACCTCGAAGCCGCCGAGCACCTTGGCGCCCGCGCTCACCACCACGTCGCGGCCCAGCGTGGGGTGGCGCTTGGCGCCCTTGTAGAGCGAGGTGCCGCCCAGCGTCACGCCCTGGTAGATGGTGCAGCCATCGCCGATCACCGCGGTCTCGCCCACCACCGTGCCCATGGCGTGGTCGAAGAACACGCGCTCGCCGATGACCGCGCCCGGGTGGATCTCGATGCCGGTGAGGAAGCGGCCGATGTGCGAGACGAAACGGCCCAGCCACTTGAAGCCGCGCGTCCAGCAGCCGTGCGCCAGGCGGTGCAGCACCACCGCGTGCAGGCCCGGGTAACACGTGAGCACCTCGAACGCGCTGCGCGCGGCGGGGTCGCGCTCGAGGATGCACTGGATGTCGGAACGGAGGCGCTTGAACATGGGGCGGGGAGGCAAAGGGCTGGGCAGTCTAGCGTTTCGCGCGCTCGGCCGTCTGCAGCATGGCCCGGGCGACACCGCGCAGGATGTGGACTTCCTCCTCGCTCGGTTGCGCGCGGTTGAACAACTGCTGTAGGCGCGGCATGAGCTTCTTGGGCGCGGCCGGGTCGAGGAAATCCACCGCCACCAGCGCCTGCTGCAGGTGCTCGAGCATGCCGGCCAGCGCGGCGGCGTCCGCCGCCGGCCGCTCGGCCACCGGCGAGGCCACGGCAAAACCGCCCAGGGCCTGGCGCCAGTCGTAGGCCACGAGCTGCACCGCGGCGGCGAGGTTGAGCGAGCCGTAGCCGGGCGCCGTGGGAATGGACAGCGCCACGTGGCAGCGGTAGACGTCGTCGTTGGCCATGCCGAAGCGCTCGCTGCCGAAGAGAAAGGCCACGCCCGCCGGCCGCTCGGGCGCCGCGAGCAGCTGCGCGAAGTGCTCGCGCGGGGCGCGCGTGGGCGGGCCGAAGTCGCGTGGCGTCATGGCGGTGGCGCACAGGTGGGTCATGCCGTCCAGGGCTTGGTCGAGCGTGTCCACGATGCGGGCGTTCGCCAGCACGTCGTTGGCGCCGCTCGCGCGCTGGATGGTTTCTTCCTTGCGCAGCACGTTGGGCCAGCGCGGGCGCACCAGCACGAGTTCGTCGAAACCCATGACCTTGAGCGCGCGCGCGGCGCCCCCGACGTTGCCGGCGTGGCTGGTTTCGATCAGGACGAATCGGGTTTTCATGGGGGCACGGGTAAAATCGCCGCCATTGTCGCCGCCCCGCATCGCCGGGCCCCCGGTGACGCCCCCTCCCCGCTCTTCACCGTTGCGCCGCGGCGCGAAGGTCACAATCCATGTCGTCCAGCTCACACCCCATGCTCAACGTGGCCGTCAAGGCCGCCCGCGCCGCCGGCGCCCTCATCAACCGCGCCGCGCTCGACGTCGAGACCGTGCGGGTGTCGGTCAAGCAGACCAACGACTTCGTGACCGAGGTCGATCACGCGGCAGAGGCCGCGATCATCGAAACCCTCAAGACCGCCTACCCCGACCACGGCATCTGGGCGGAGGAATCGGGCCGCACGCCCGGCAAGGGCCGTGACAAGAACCACGTGTGGATCATCGATCCGCTGGACGGCACCACCAACTTCATCCACGGCTTCCCGGTCTACTGCGTGAGCATCGCGCTCATGGTGGACGGCCGCATCGAGCAGGCCGTGGTCTACGACCCCACCCGCAACGACCTGTTCAGCTCCACGCGTGGGCGCGGTGCCTACCTCAACGACCGCCGCATCCGCGTGGCCAAGCGCACCACGCTGCGCGACTGCCTCATTGCCACCGGCTTCCCGTTCCGCCCGGGCGATGCCTTCCAGACCTACATGCAGATGCTCGGCGAGGTGATGCCCAAGGTGGCCGGCGTGCGCCGCCCGGGCTCGGCCGCGCTCGACCTGGCCTATGTGGCCGCGGGTTTCAGCGACGGCTTCTTCGAGATGGGCCTGTCGCCCTGGGACGTGGCCGCGGGTTCGCTGCTGGTCACCGAGGCCGGCGGCCTGATCGGCAATTTCACGGGCGAGCCCGATTTCCTCGAACAGAAGGAATGCCTGGCCGCCAACCCCAAGATCTACGGCCAGCTCGTGGGCCTCACGGGCAAATACAGCAAGTTCGCGAGCGCGGGCGACAAGGCCGCGGTGCGCCAGGCGCGCGCGGCGGCGCGCAAGACGGTGCCGGTGGCCAAGCCCGCCGAAGCGGCCGCAGACGACACGCCGGCCGCCCCCCAGGCCGACGACAGCGCCCCCTTCTGATCCGAAGCGCGCCAACGGCGCGCCCGTTTCAAGCCAGCGGCAGCCGGAACCAGAAGGTGGCGCCCTGCCCCGGCGCGGCCTCGGCCCACACGCGCCCGCCGTGCCGCTCGACGATGCGCTGCACGATCGCCAGCCCCACGCCCATGCCGGGCACGTCGCTGTGGGCCTGCAGCCGCTGGAACAGGCCGAACAGCTTGTTCGCACGCGCCATGTCGAAGCCGATGCCGTTGTCGCGCACGAAGTAGGCGCCCTGCGCCGCGTCGTGCCCCACCTGCACGCGCGGATCGGCGCGCTGGCGCGAGTACTTGAGCGCGTTGTCCACCAGGTTGCTCAGCACCTGGCGCAGCAGCGTGGCGTCGCCCATCGCCAGCGGCAGCTCGCACACCTCGATGCGTGCGGCCGGCGCCTGCGGCCCGAGCGCCTCGGCCACGGCGTGCGCAAGCGCCGCCATGTCCACCGGCCGCGGCTCCAGGTCGACCTGCACCACCCGCAGCAGCTCGAGCATGTCGGTGATCATCTGGCCCATGTTGCGCGCCGAGCGCGAGATGCGCGCGAACATCTCGCGGCCGCTGGCGCTCAGGCGCTGCAGCTCTTCTTCCTCGATCACCTGCGCGAAGCCATTGACCGAGCGCAGCGGCGCGCGCAGGTCGTGCGCGATGGAGTACGAAATGGCCTCCATGTCGCGCATCGAGCGCTCGAGCTCGGCCGTGCGCTCGCGCACCCGCTGCTCCAGGCCGGCGTTGAGCGCGCGGATCTGCTCCTGCGCGGCCACGCGCTCGCTCACATCGAGGTGCGTGCCCGACATGTACAGCGCCGCGCCCTGCTCGTCGCGCCGGTGCACGCGCCCGCGCGTGTTGATCCACACCCAGTGGCCGTCCTTGTGGCGCATGCGGATGTCGCATTCGTAGAACGGCAGCTCGCCGGCCGCGTGGCGGTTGCGCAGGGCAATCGCGCGCTCGCGGTCGTCGGGGTGCACGCGCGAGTACCAGGTGTCGTAGCTCACGGGTTGCAGCTCGGCGAGCGTGTGGCCCAGCATCTCGGCCCAGCGCTCGTTGACCACCATGCTGCGCTCGCGCAGGTTGGTCTCCCAGATGCCGGGGCGCGTGGCTTCGAGCACCCAGGCCAGGCGCTGGCGCTCCGCGCGCAGCGCGTCCTGCGTGGCGATGTAAGAGGTGACGTCGGTGTAGGTGCGCACCAGCCCGCCGTCGGGCAGCTTGAGCGTGCGGATCTCCAGCGTGAGGCCCTGGCGCGTGCGGCGCCAGAAATGCTCGGGCATGTCCGCCCCGCTTCTGAGCTCGAGGTACTCGCGCGCCTGCGGGTCGACCCAGCCCATGCCGGGACCGAAGTCGCCGCGCGCGGTCTGGAAGCGGATCACGTCGTCGTGCAAGGGGTGGTCGGCCACCACCGCTTCGGGCAGGTCGAGCAGTTCGAGGAAACGGCGGTTGTAGACCCGCACCCGGCCGTCCACGCCGATCTTCACCAGGCCCTGGCTGATGCTGTCGAGCGTGTCCTGCAGGGCCGCACTCTTGTCCACGAGCAAGGCGCTGGTGGCTTCGAGCTGCTCGCGCGTGCGCTGGCTGGCCTCGTGCTCGCGCCAGGCCATCACGAGCTGGCGCAGCGCGCCCAGCAGCGGCTGCAAAAACCCCACGTCGTCCGCGGTGTAGCCGCCCGGCTGGTTGGCCAGGCCCACCATGGCCACGAGCCGCTCGCCCACCGCCAGCGGCACCCCCAGGAAGGCCCGCATCGCGCGATGGCCCCCGGGCATGCCGCCGCGGCGCGGGTCGTTCGCGGGGTCGTTCGCGATCACCGGCTCGCCGGTGCGCAGCGCGTGACCGAACAGGGTGCCGAGGTTGCGGAACTCCATGCCGGTCTCGCGGTGCGCCTCGTAGTGCTGGCGCGAGGCCTCGTCCCAGGAAATGTCGGTGACCGCGTTGGTGCGCAGGTAGGGCCGGTTGTCGGCGTCGTACAGCACCTCGCCGACGAAGCCGTACTCGCTGCCCGTGACCGCGAGAAAGGCGTCGAGCAGGCCCTGGAAGGCGTGGCGCCGGTCCTGGCCTTCGATGAACACCGCCTGCGCCTGCGTGACCGCGGCCAGCATGCGCGTGAGCCGCTCGCGGCGCTCGGCGGCCTCGCGCTCGGACGTGATGTCCTGCACCACACCGTAGTCGGTCTGCGGGTTGCCCTTGACCGTGGTCTGACCCATGGTGGTGCGGAACCAGCGCAGCTGGCCGTCGGGCCGCAGCCAGCGGAAAACGATCTCGCTGCCGTCGAGCCGCTCGCGCAGCGCCAGCCAGGCGGGCAGGTCGTCGGGGTGGATGCCGCTGCGCCCCATGGCGCGCGTGAAGCGCCCGCCCGGGTCGCGGGTGAAGCCCGCGATCTCGTAAAGACCGTCCGACCAGACCACCTCTTGCGCGTTTTCGGCGTTGGTCCAGTGGCCGACGCGCGCCGTGCGCTCGATGACGGTGTGGAGCTCGACGCGCTGCTGCAGCTCGCGGTTGAGCGCCGACAGGGCCTGTTCGCTGCGCTCGCGCGCGGTCTCGGCCTGCACTTCGCGCTCGGCGTGGGTGATCTGCACCAGCAGCAACGGCCCGCCCGCGGAAGCGAGCGTGGACACGTGCATGCGCACCATCAGGGGCTCGCCGGCCGAGTTGCGCAGGCGCGCGGGCGGCAGCGGCCCGGGCATCTGGCGCAGGAAGGCCGCGCGCACCTCGCTGCTCTCCCACAGGCCGAGCTCAAGCGTGGTGCGGCCCAGGGCCTGGGCCCGCGGCGTGCCGAACAGCGCTTCCCAGGCGGGGTTGACCTCGATCAGGCGGCCGTCGTGCGCGGACGAGATCGCGCTGGCGATCGACGAGGCCATGAACAAGGCCTCGTAGGGCAAGGGCGACGCAGAGGAGCCGGGCTCGCGCATGGTCTCAGGCAAACGGTCGGGTGCCGCCGTGGTCACCGATGGGCACGGTGTGGCTCACCAGCCGCTGTGCATGCCACAGGTGCAGCTGGAAGCCCGGCGGCTCCAGCGTGAACCCGTCCTCCCCCTGACCGAGCAGGTTGAGCGCGATCTGGTGGGCCGGGCTCGGGCAGACGCTGGCGACGGCGCCCCCGAAGCGGGTCTGGATGCTGCGGTGCACGTGGCCGCAGAGCAAGGCCTGTACCCGGGGATGGCGGCGCACCAGGTCTTCGAGCGCCTCGGCGCCTTCGAGCAGGCCCATGGCGTCCATGTGGGCGATGCCGGTGGCGAACGGCGGGTGGTGCAGCGCGATCAGCACGGGGCGATCGTCTTCGCGCAGGCGTTCGTCGAGCCAGGCCAGGCGGCGCTCGCACAGCGCGCCGTGCGGCCGCTGCGGCACCACGGTGTCGAGCACGAGCAGGCGCAGCGGGCCGAGGTCGGCGGCGTACTGCAGGAAGTCGGGCATGAGCGCGCTGTGGGGGCCCATGCGGGCGCCGAAGGCCTCGCGCAGCGCACCGCGCTCGTCGTGGTTGCCCGCCACGGGGTACAGGGGCCAGGGCAGCGGCTGCAGCAACCGCTGCAGGTGCGCGTATTCGGCGGGCCCGCCGGCGTCGACCAGATCGCCACTGAGCAGCAGCGCCTGGGGCGCGGGCCGCAGCGCGAGCAGGGCCTGCACGCAGGCCTCGGCCATGGCCGGGGTGTCGACGCCGCCGCCCAGGGTGCGGCCGGGCGCGCAGACATGCAGGTCGGACACCTGGGCAAGGAGCATGGATCGTCTCGTGGCGGCGGGCCGATACGGCCTCTTCGCGGCGGATTGGATCAAGGTTTGCGCAGGCGCGCCAGCCCCCAGGCTGGGGAAGCGGGCGCGGTGTCGTGTGCGCGCTGCACCGGGCAGGCCCCGGCGAGACGCATTGCACGCGCCGGGTCGGCCAGGCGCGGATCAGGCCCGGGCGGGCCTCAGTTCCAGCAACCCGAGGTGGCGCTCGCGCCCTTGGCGCCGGCCTGGTCCAGGGTGAGGGTGCCGCAGCGGGTGTCGCTGGCCTGCGCGTTCTGCGGCACGGCACGCAGCGCGTACGCCGACGCCGTGGGCGCGGCCGTGAACGAGAAGGTGTAGGTCGTCGCCAGATCGTTGCGGCAACTGAGGGCCGGCAACTGGGCGCTGTCCATCGCCGTGGCGCAGCCCGCACCGGTGCGGTTGTAGGCCAGGCAGGTGGTGTAGTTGCGCTCCATCCACTGCGACAGTTCGGTCAGGCAGGCCGTGGCCGCCGCCCGGCGGGTCTTCTGAACATGGCTCAGGTAGCTGGGATAGGCCACGGCCGCCAGGATGCCCACGATCGCCACCGTGATCATGAGTTCGATCAGGGTGAAGCCGTGCTGGCGCGCTGCGGGGGGTGCTCGGTGCATGGAAAAGCCTCTCGGGAGTCAGCGGGTCAGTCGCGCACGATTTCGCGCCAGGACAGGCGACCGCGCAACGGCGTGGCGCCGGTGTTGATGCGGATGTTGAAGGGCGGCGCGCCGGTCTGGCCGGCCACCAGGCGGTTGCCCACGATGATGGCCTCGCCCGGCAGACCGCCGGTGGTCTGCACCGAACTCGCGTAGGCGCCGCCGCTCAGGGCGTCGTCGTTGAAGCTGCCGCTGTCGTTGAGGTCGAAGAAGGGCTTGGCCAGGCGCGCACAGGTGAAGGGGTTCACCGCGTTCACGTAACCGCGCCCGCCGGGCACGCACTGGTCGACCGACTCGGGAATGATCGAGCTCCAGATCAGGGTGGGCTCGGCCAGGCGGAACATGTTGGCCTTGGTCACCGTGCGCTCGCCGGTTTCGGGCATGTCGATGTAGCAGCCGAGCCGGCCCGACATGTCGCTTGAACTCGTCTGCGCGCTCACCGTGCGCACCGTGCGCGAAATGCGGGGGTTGTTCGGGCCTTCGGGCTGGCTCGGGTCGCGCAGCGCGCTGAAGGCGATCTGCGACGACAACGTGCGCTGCATGAGCGTGCTGCGGTTGCCCAGCGGCGTGGCGGGGTCGTCGATGATGCTGTAGAGCGTCTGGCGGCGCGTGTTGGCCGGATCGCCGGTCTGGAAATAGCTGCCGGTGCCGAAGAACACGAAGCGCTTGTTGAAGTTGGGGTCGACGCTCACGCTGTTGACCGCCACCGTCATGGGCGAAGTGATGGGCTGCGTGTTGCCGCTGCCGTCGCGCGCCACGAAGATCGGCGCCGTCGGGGCCACCCAGTCGTCGGTGTTGCTGCTGCTCAGGTCGAAGCGCCACACCTGGCCGTACAGGTCGCCCGCGTAGGCCACGTCGACGCGGCCGTCGTTGTTGGCGTCGAACACGCCGGGCATGGCCAGGCCGTTGCCGCCCGTGGTGGCGAGCGAGGTCGTGGGCACCACCAGGCGCTTGATGAGCGCGCCGGTGGCGAGGTTGAACACGTAGAGCGCGGCCGACTCGTTCACGCTGTTGTAGCCGTTGCCCACGATCACCACGTCGACCGCCTGGGTGCCGATGGTGACCTTGGTGATCACCGGGCGGCCCAGCATCTTGCCCAGGTGGGGATCGGCCGCGTCGGTGGGGAAGTACTCCCATTTGACGTCATTGGCCGAGAAGCTCGCCGGGTTCGTCACGTCCAGGCCGAACAGGCCCTTGCCGCCGCGGCCCAGCGAGGCCACGAGGTAGTTGCGCGCCGGGCTGCCCACCAGCGGGGACACCGCCACGTCGCCGTCCACGAAGTACTCGTGGTTGACGTTGTAGCCCACCGCGGTGAGCGTGCGCAGGCGGGGCAGCATCACGCTCGGGATGTAGGCGAACAGCTCGGTGCCCGGCGGCGTCGGGTTGGTGGCGCTCAGGGGCTGCGTGGAAAACGCGTGCAGCATGCCGTCGTTGGAGCCCACGAAAACGGCCGTGCTGTCCTTGCTGTAGGCGGGCGACGAATGCGCGATGTCGCCCAGCACGGTGGTGGCCGTGCGGTCGCGGAAGGTGCCGCCCTTGGAGAATTCCCAGGCGTCGGAGCCGCGCACGTAGTCGAGCACGCGCTGCGCGGTGGTCGCATTGGCGTCGAGCATGGCCTTTTCGGCCGCCGACAGGTTGCTCCACAGGAAGGCCTTGCCCTTGTTCGCGCCCGAGGCGTCCGACCAGTAGAAGATGTTGCGTGCGGAGCCGCGGTTCTTGGGCAGGCCCGCGGCCGCGTTCCAGTCGGCGGTCTGGGCCACGCCGCTCGAACTGGCGCGGTAGGCCAGCAGATCGCCCGACCACCGGCTGTTGTTGAAGGTGGCCTGGAACACGTACGACTCTTCGTCGAGGCGCGTGCTGTTGGCGATGATGTTGCCGCCGCTGGCGCTGTTGTTGGCGATGTTCTCGAGCGCGCGGCGCAGCTGCGTCTTCAGGTTCAGCGGGTTCTGCACCAGGAAGTAGTTGTCGGGCACGCCGTCGCCCACGGTGGAGGTGGTCACCGGCAGCGCGTCCCATTCGGACTGGCGCGTGGGGCCCACGCCGGTGCTGGTGTCGTCGTCTTCCTTGTTGTAGCCGCCGTACTTGGCCACGTACCACAGCGGGTCCTTGAGCAGCTGCGCGCTGGTGCCCGCGGTGTTCGGGCGGAACACGTAGGTGGTGGGCGTGTCGCCGATGGTCGGCAGGTTGCCGCAGGCCGCGGGCATGTCGGCGGTGTTGGCGTAGTTGCAGTAGCCGGCCCACTGGCCGGGCGGCACGTTCAGGAAGTAGCGCGGCGAGGTGTTCTCGTCGCGTGCGACCAGGTACACGCCGTCGCGCACCGTGCCGCCGGCGTCCGTCACGCCCGAGATCACGAAGCCCATGTTCTGCTGCATGCCGCCGGCCTGGTAGGTGGGCACCACGGTCACGCGCAACTGGCCGCCGACCACCTCGACGGTGTAGCGCGCGATCGCGTCCATGTCGTGGTCGCCGCCCTGCTCCACGTCTTCGAAGTTGATCTGGAACACGGCCCGGTAGCCTTCGCCGGTGGTGGCGTTGGTGGGCGGCGTGAACTCCTCGAGGTAGAAGTCGACGATCTGGTTGGTGGGCTGGTAGGCGGTGCGCGCGTTCGAGATGCCGCTGCCGCCGACGGATTTGGCGAAGGGCACCAGCGAGATCTTGCGGCCGTTGATGCTGACCTCGATGTTGGGCAGCGGCGAGCTCAGCGCGACCACGTAGCTGTCGATGTTCACGTTCGCCGCGCTGTAGGTCTGCGTGAGGTCGCGGCGGATGTTGTTGGTCTTGGCCCAGTAGGCCACCGCCGCCGAGTAGAAGCTGCCCTGCTTGGTGGGCTCGTCGGGCGCCAGCCCGCGCACCGTGCCCAGACCGCTCACGGTCTTGGGGGTGGGCGCGTTGTCGGTCACGGTGGTGCCCGCCTGGCCGATGAAGAAGGTGCGTCCGGTGATGGCCGAGGTCACCACGCGGTCTTCGATGCCGGTGATGGCGTTGGCCACCGTGGTCACGTTCAGGCCCGCGAGGTTGCGGCCCGAGCTGGTCAGGGGGTCGGTGTAGGTCGAGAACGAGGAGCCCGGCAGGCTGTCGGAGTCGAACGAGGGGTTGATGTTCGAGACCACGAGGAAGTTGGGGCGCGCGCAATAAGGGGCGTTGGCCGTGCTGCCCGACGAGTAGGGGTCGTCCCAGGTGGCGCTGCTCAGGCCCACCTGGCCGTCGAGCGTGCGCTGGCCGGAGCGGTCGAACTCGGTCGATGGCGCGTTCGCGCCCGCGAAGTAGCGCAAGCCCTCGAACAGCATCTCGCCAATGGGGTTGCCCCAGTCGACGAACTCGCCCTCGGTGGGGGCCTTGGCGGAGTTCGTGTAAGGGTTGGGGTAGGCGTACTCGTTGGTGTTGCCGGTCTGGTTGAAGCCGCGGATGCGCAGGCTGTTGAAGCTGGTGACGATGGGCGCCGAGGTGCCGGTGCGGAAGATGCCGGTGTTCGGCACGATCTCGTTCGAGAACGACGACACCACCTTGCGCAGGCGACCACCCGTCATGTGCCGGTCGTAGCTGCCGGTGATCAGGCCGAACAGCATGGCGTCGTTCTCGCCGTACTCGTGCAGCAGACCGATGGGCTTGATGTTGCCGTTCGGGTAGACCCGGCAGTCCTTGTTGAAGGTGGCGGTGCAGACCTGCACGCGCACGGCGTAGTTCTGCTCGGCGCGGATGCCGCTGTTGCTGAAGCTGCCGACCGACAGGCTGCTGTCGAGCACCGGCCGCTCCTTGGAGGCCCATTCCCAGATGCGGCGGTCGGCCACGTCCAGGCGCATGCGCAGCAGCGGCGGACGGTCGCTGCAGTTGTTGAGCGAGATGAGGGGGGCGGGTCCGCAGGCCACGCCATTGGTGGCGGTGAGGTTGCCGAAGAAGTGGCGGCGGTTGGTCGCGGTCGGCAGGTCCAGCGCGGTGTAGTCGGCGATGTTGTAGCCGTCGGTGGCGACGCTGTGGTACTCCTTGCCCCAGCTGTGCGCGTCCTGCGGGATGTACGCGCGGCGCAGCACGGTGTTGCCGTTGACGTCGATCTCGCGCATGCCGCCATACAGCACCTTGCGCAGCGCATCGATGCGGCTGGTGGTGATGTAGTTGAGCCAGTTGCCCGACCACTGGCCGGCCGAGGCGCCCCCGGTGCAATTGCGCAGCGTGGCGTCGCTCACGGCCGACACCGGCACCCAGAGTTCGCCGTTCTTGGTCGAGCCGTTGTCGTTGTTGCCCGGGGTGCCCGTGTAGTTGTAGCAAACGTCCGAATCGAACAGGCCGTAGTACTGGATCGTGGGCTTGAAGCGGATGTCGAGCAGGCCGTCGCCGTCGATGTCGCTGGCGTCGTTGTAGGCCTCGTAGAACAGGCGGTGGTCGCGGCCGGCGATGAGCATGGTCATCGGCTTGGCGTTGATGGTCGCGGTCAGCGGTACGTTCGGGATCGACAGGGCGGCGGCGGTCGCATCGACCGCATCGGTGAACAACTGCACCGACAGCGCGCCGAGCAGCAGCGTCGCCTTGGCGGTGCTCTTGATCAGACGGAGGGACATCATGGGCGGCTCCCGGACAAACTCAATCGGTGGCGTAGGTGGACTGCAGCATCACGGCCGAACGGTCGGCGCCCGCGTTGCTGCGCGCCGTGATGCGGTAGCGCTTGCAGTCGGCGGTGGTCGAGGGCGAACCGGGCTCGCATTCGAAGGTGTTGCCGAGGTACTCGACGAAATACTGGGGCGTCACGCCGATCGCACCGCTGGTGACGGTGGCGGCGTTCTGCCAGCCCGCGAAGGTGGTGTCGAGCCAGCGGGGCGTGTCGGTGGGCAGGGGCGCAGGGCACAGGCCGGCCGCGCAGGAACCCGTGGGCGTGGGCTTGTTGAGGGCCACGAGCGCTTCGGCCTCGCGCAGCGCCGCTTCGGCGGCCTGGAACGAGAGGCTGCGGTCGTAGCTGTGCCCGGCCATGCGCTCTTCGAGCGAGACCGATCGCATGGCATTGAGCCCCACCAGCGCCATGATGGCCACCAGCACCAGCGCCACGATGAGCACCACGCCGCGCTGGCGGTCACGGTGCGGCAAGCGGGAAATGACGGGGAATCGGCTCATGGTCACTGGGCGCGGTTGCGCAGGGTGATGGCATACACCTGCTCGCGGCGCAGGGGCTGCTGGTCGGTGCCGACGGACTGCAGGGAAACGAGCGAGAGCTGAACGCGCATGGCCACGGGAACGTTGGTGGCCGCGTCGGTCCAGTCACCGATCAGGTTGGCGTCGACCCAGTCGTTGGCGAGCGTGCCCGAGGCCGCGTTGCGCGTGAGGTAGCGCAGCTGCATGTCGACCACCCCGTCGGTGACCTCGACGCGTGCGCCCTGCGTGGCCCGGTAGAGCGAACGGCCGCCGCGCGGGTTGTTGCCGATGTACCAGAAACCCGGATTGAGGCGGCTCACGATGCTGCCGCCGGCGAAGGTCTTGGGCGTGCCGTTGGTGGTGCACAGCGTGGGGTAGCCCAGGCCTTTCGTGCAGTTGCCCGGCGTGCCCGTGCCGGCGTTGTGCACGATGGTGCTGTTGGTGCCCGGCGAGGCATTCGAGATCTGGGTGATGGCGGCCGATTGCTGGTCGCACACCATCACCACCTCGCCGACGGAGATGCCGTGGTTGACGGTGTTGAGATCGAACGAGGCCGCCGTCGGGTTGTGGGTCACCACGATCGCGCTGTCGGTGGTGTTCGGGCTCATCACGCGGACCGCGTCGGTGTTGACCACGCGCTCGCCCACGGCGGTGCCGGTGGGCACGATGTCGGCGACGTTTTCATTGCCCTCGTAGCCGCGGATGGGACCGGCCGCGAAATCGTAGGCCCAGTTGGACGCGGGGTTGAGCAGCACGTTGGCCACGAGCCGGGCGCCGCAGGGGTTGCCCCCGGCCTGGCGCACCTCGCGCGACAGCAGCTCGAAGGCGATGCGGCCGCTCTCCTGCAGCCGCGCCAGGCCTTCGTTGGTGCGGGCGGCCTGCTGGTTGGTCACGTAGACGCTGATCACGCCAAGCACGAGCAGCAGCCCGAGCACCATGCCCACCATGAGCTCGATGATGGTCACGCCGCGCTGGGCGCGCCGCGGCGAAGGCTTCGCGTGCAGGGTCACAGACGGCTCCTCGTGTCGAAGCGCTGCTGGCCCAGACCCCCGGCGCGCTGATCGTCCCAGGTGATCTGGATGGTGCATTCGCCCGTGGCCTCGCAGCGGATCGCCCCGCAGGTCTGGGCGTTGTCGCCCAGGCCGGCCTTGAGGGCGTTGATCCAGTCTTTGCGGCTGTTGTCGACCAGGGTGTTCTGCGGCACGTCGGTGGCGGCGCAAATCGGCGTCAGCACGGCGCCCGGGGCGGCGTTGGAGTCGGTGTTGTACTGGCCCAGCAGCGCGTTGCCGCGGTCGGCCCGCATCATGTCGAGCATGAAGTAGCTGAGCATCACGGCCTGGCTGCGCGCGTAGCTGCTCTGGTTGCCCTTGAGCGCGCTGGCCTGCAGCCCGGCCATGCCGAGCAGGCCGATGGCCAGGATGACCACCGCCACGAGAACTTCGATGAGGCTCGCGCCCCGCTGCCGGTGGCCGTGTGTGGAAGTGAGATGTGTGCGCATGATCAAGTGGGCGCCGCGCAGGCCGCGCCCAGGCTGACAACGGACGTTGCGATGCGTCCGGCGGAACTGACGTCGATTTCGCGCGCGCGGCGCGCGTCGTTGATCGCGGTCGAGGTGGAACACACGCGCAGGCGTCCGGCCAGCGCGGTGCCGGCCATGGTCCTCACGGTGCCATCGGCCGCGAAGGAGAGGTAGTTGGCCACGGCGGCGGTGCCGAGGATGCTGAGCTCGCCGGCCTGCGGGCCCGTGCGCGTGAGGACCACGTCGCCGGCGTTCACGGCGGCATCGCCACCCGGCCGGTTGGTGTCCACGAACACGATCCAGCCCTGCTCCCAGCCGCCGGCCGCAGCGCAACCGGTGCCGTTGGTGCTCTTGCACACCGAGATGCGCGTGCCGCGGCGGATCGCTTCGCTGCGGGCCAGGGCCAGGGCGCTCACGATCTCGTTGGTGCTGCTGGTGATGCGGCTGGACGCCATCGAGCCCCGGAAACTGGGCACGGCGATCGCGAGCAGGATGGCGAGGATGGTGATGCCCACCATCAACTCGATCAGGGTAAAGCCTCGCTGCGGCGAAAAAGAATGCTTTTCTACTCGCATACGGGGTAGGGGTTCACTCATCCCGACATGCTTCCTTGTGACCACCCCTACGCGCGCGCGACTAGACGGGCGTTCACCTGCCGACGACGAGCGGTTACAAATCGAATCGCACCGCCGCCAGCGCGGCATTGCCATCCGTTGGAAAAAGGGGCTGCACATGCGGCCGATCGTGCCCGCGGGCGCGGGCCGGACCGGGCCCCGGGCGGATGAAAGGCGGCTTTGGCGGCATGACCCCGAACTTTGCCGGACCCCTGCCGCCGAGCGGCTGCCTGCGGGCGAGCGGCGGGCCCGGGGCGGCCGCGCCTAGCCAAACCGCGCCGCCGAGTACGGCGCCACGTCCACCCGCGTCGGTCCGCCCTCGATGAGTTCGGCCATCAGCCGCCCGCTCAACGGGCCCAGCGTGAAGCCCTGGTGCGCGTGGCCGAAGTTGAACCACAGGCCGCGGTGGCGCGGCGCGGGGCCGATCACGGGCAGCATGTCGCCGGTGGCGGGGCGTGCGCCGAGCCAGGGCTCGGGATCGACCGCCTGCGGCAGGTCGAGCAGCTCGCTCGCGAGCCGGTGCGCGCGGCCCACCTGCACCGGCGTGGGCGGTGCGTCCAGGCGCGCGAACTCGGCACCCGTGGTGATGCGCACGCCGCGGCGCATGGGCGCGATCACGAAGCCGCCGTCGGCGTCGAGCAGGGTCAGGCGCGGCGGCTCGCCGCCCGTGTAGTGCTGGTGGTAGCCGCGCTTGGGAAACAGCGGGTAGCGGTAGCCCAGGCCGCGAAGCAGCGGGTCCGACCATGGGCCCAGCGCCACCACCGCCTGGGCGGCCTGCACCTCGCCCTCGGCGGTGCGCACGGCCCAGCCCTGCGCGGTCTGGCGCAGGGTGGCGGCATCGCCCGCGAGCAGGCGCACGCCCAGGCCGGGCAACAGCGCGGCATAGCGCGACACGAGCTCGCCCGGGTCGCTCACCGACCAGGGATCGGTCCAGTGCACCGCGCCCGCGAGGCGGCGACGCAGCGCGGGTTCGGCCGCGGCCAGCGCGTCGCTGTCGAGCACGCGGTGGTTCACGCCGCGTTCGGCCAGGCGCTGCGCCTTGGCCACCGTGTCGCGCATGGTCGCGCGTTCGCGGAACACGTGCAGGTAGCCTTCGCGGCGCACCAGGTCGTCGGCGCCCGCCAGGCGGATCAGGGGCTCGTGCTCGCTCAGGCAATGCTCGATGAGCGCGCCGTAGGCCAGCGACAGGCGCGCGTGGCGCGCCGGCTGCGAGTGGTACCAGTAACGCGCCAGCGGCCCCGCGAGCGCGGGCAGCGCGCCCAGGTGGTAGTTGACGTCGGCGCCCCGCTTGAAGGCCACGCGCAGCAGCGTGGGCCATTCGCGCGGGAACGGGTAAGGCTCGATGGATTCGCGCTGGATGATGCCCGCGTTGCCGTGCGAGGTTTCGCGGCCGGGCGCGCGCCGGTCCACCAGCGTCACCGCGTGGCCGCGCTGCGCCAGGTGCAGCGCGGTGCACACGCCGACCATGCCGGCCCCCAGGACGAGGATTTCTTGTTTCAAGTGCGGGCTCCTTTCGCCGCGGTGAACGGTGTGTGATGGCCCGGCAGCGCGGCCACCAGCCGCCCCAGCGCCTTGATCGCCGCCTCGCTCTGCTCGGGCCGTGGGTGGCCCACGTTGAGCCGGATGTGCCGCGTGAAGCGCCGGTCGGCCGAGAACAGGTGCCCGGGCGCGAGGCTGATGTGGCGCGCCAGCGCCGCGTGGTGCAGCGCCATCGCGTCCACGCCCTCGGGCAGCTCCACCCACACGAAGTAGCCGCCCTCGGGCCGCGTCACGCGCGTGCCCGCGGGCAGGTGCTGCGCGATCGCCCGCAGCGCGCGCTCCTGCCGCGCCGCGAGCACGTCGCGCAGCCGGCGCAGGTGCCGATCGTACGCGCCGTGCTTCAGAAAATGCAGCACCGCGAGCTGCGACGGCACCGCCACCGCGAGCGTGCCCATGAGCTTGAGCCGCTCCACCTCGCGCGCGAAGCGCCCGGCCGACACCCAGCCCACCCGGTAGCCCGGCGCGAGCGATTTCGAGAACGAGCCGCAGTGCATCACCCAGCCCTCGCGGTCGAAGGCCTTGGCCGGCGGCGGGCGCTGCGCGCCGAAATACAGCTCGGCGTACACGTCGTCCTCGATCAGCGGCACGCGGTGGCGCGCCAGCAGCGCCACCAGCGCCTGCTTCTTGTCCACCGGCATCAGCGCGCCCAACGGGTTCTGGAACGTGGGCATGAACCAGCAGGCCTTCACGGGGTGGTGCTGCAGCACCTGTTCGAGCGAGTCCAGCTGCACGCCCAGGCGCGGGTGCGTGGCCACCTCCACCGCGCGCAGCTGCAGGCGCTCGAGCACCTGCAGGCAGCCGTAGAACGCGGGCGACTCGATGGCCACCACGTCGCCCGGCCGGGTCACCGCCTGCAGCGACAAGGACAAGGCCTCCATCGCGCCGCTGGTGATCACGATCTCGTCCACCGACGAGGGCACGCCCTGCGCCAGGCCGCGCAGCGCGATCTGGTGGCGCAGGTCGGGGTTGCCGGGCGCGAGGTTCTCGAGCAGTTGCGACGGGTCGAGCCGGCGCATGGCCGTGCCCATGCCGCGCGCCAGCCGCTCGAGCGGGAACAGCGCGGGGTCGGGGAAGGCCGAGCCCAGCGGCACCACGCGGCGGTCGCGCACCGTGCCGAGCACGGCCATCACCACGTCGTTGATCGCCACCGCCTGCTGGCCCGCGGTGGGGTGCATGGCCTGCGGCTCTTCGCGCCGCTCGGGCCGCGCGTTCACGAAATAGCCCGAGCGCGGCCGCGCGCTCACCAGGCCGCGCGCCTCGAGCAGGTAGTAGGCCTCGAACACGGTGGACGGGCTCAGGCCGCGCGTGGCCACCACCTCGCGCACGGAGGGCAGCCGGTCGCCGGCGCGCAGCGTGCCCTGCTCGATCAGGGCCGCGAAAGACTGCGCCAGGGTTTCGTACTTGGTGGCCATCTCAAGCCGCTGATACGGTCGACCTGGCGCGATCTGCACCTACCGGCCGGGCCCGATCGGGCGCACAGTGAGGGCCGTGAAAAAGACCTTCCACCTCACCACGCGCGCGCGGCGCGGCCGGACCCGCCTGGCGGCGTTCGCCGCCGCCCTGTGCCTGGGCAGCGCCGCGCAGGCCGCACCGCCCGCGCCGCCGCAGGACACCATGGCCCAGCGCATGCAGGCCTGCACGGTCTGCCATGGCCAGGACGGCCGGGCCACCAACCAGGGCTACTTTCCGCGCATCGCCGGCAAGCCCGCGGGCTACCTCTACAACCAGTTGATCCATTTCCGGGACGGCCGGCGCAAGAACGCGACCATGAGCTACCTCGTCGATCATATGAGCGAGGCCTATCTGCGCGAGATCGCCGAGCATTTCGCCGCGCTCGACCTGCCCTACCCGCCGCCGCAGACCACGGGCGCGCCGGCCGCGCAGCTGCAGCGCGGCGAGCAACTGGTTCGTCATGGCGACCCGGCGCTCGGCATTCCGGCCTGCGCGAGCTGCCACGGCGCGGCCATGACGGGCGTGCAGCCGTCCATGCCCGGCCTGCTGGGCCTGCCGCGCGACTACCTGCTGGCGCAGTTCGGCGCCTGGCGCACCGGCCTGCGCCAGGCCGCGGCGCCCGACTGCATGGGCGAGATCGCGCGCCGCCTCACGCCCGAAGACGTGAGCGCGATGGCGGTGTGGCTGTCGTCGCAACCGGTCACACAGGGCCCGGCGCCCGCGGGCAGCCTGCCCGCGAGGCGGCCCATGGCCTGCGGGAGCGGTGAACGGTGAAACGCACCATCGCCCTCCCCCTGGCCGGCGCGGCGCTGCTGGCCGCCGCCACCGCGGCCTGGCTGCTCTGGCCCACGGCGCCCGTGGCCGTGGCGCCCGCCGCGCCCGCATTGGCCGTGCCCGCCCCGGCCGCGCTCGTGCAGCGCGGCGCCTACCTGGCGCGCGCGGGCAACTGCGCGGCCTGCCACACCGAGCGCGGCGGCGCCGACTACGCGGGCGGCAAAGGCCTGGCCACGCCCTTCGGCACCGTGTACGCGGGCAACCTCACACCCGACGCCGACACCGGCATCGGCCGCTGGAGCGCCGACGACTTCTGGCGCGCGCTGCACCACGGCCAGTCGCGCGACGGCCGCCTGCTCTACCCCGCGTTCCCCTACACCGAATACACCCGCGTGCGCCGCGAAGACGCCGACGCGCTGTTCGCCTACCTGCAAAGCCTGCCGCCCGTGGCGCAGGCCAACCGGCCGCACGACCTGCGCTGGCCCTACCGCACGCAGGCCGCGCTCAAGGTCTGGCGCGCGCTGTTCTTCACGCCCGGCACGTTCGAGGCCGACGCCTCGCGCAGCGCCGAGTGGAACCGCGGCGCCTACCTGGTGCAGGGCTTGGGCCACTGCCAGGCCTGCCATGCGCCGCGCAACGCCTTCGGCGCCACCGCCGCCTCGCCCGACCTGAGCGGCGGTCTGATCCCGCTGCAGAAGTGGTACGCGCCCTCGCTGGCCGCGGCCGACGAGGCCGGGCTGCAGCGCTGGAGCGAGGACGAGGCCGTGCAGCTGCTGCGCGACGGCCGCAGCGCGCACGGCGCCACGCTGGGCCCCATGGCCGAGGTGGTGGCCGGCAGCACCCGTCACCTGGACGAGAGCGACCTGCGCGCCATGGCGACCTTCCTGCGCGCCCTGCCCGAGCAGCCGGTGCGCCGCGAGCGCGGCGAGCCGGCCACGGCCCAGGTGCTCGAACGCGGCGCCGGCCTCTACGAACAACATTGCGCGCAATGCCATGGCGCGCAAGGCGAAGGCCACGAGGGCCTGTACCTGCCGCTCGCGGGCAACCGCAGCGTCGCCTTGCAGGACCCGACCAACCTGCTGCGCCTGATCGTGAGCGGCGGCTTCACGCCCAGCACCGCGGGCAACCCGCGCCCCTTCGGCATGCCGCCCTTCGGCCAGGACCTGAGCGACGCCGACATCGCCGCGGTCGCGAGCTTCGTGCGCAGCCGCTGGGGCGACGGGGCCGGGCGCGTGCTGCCGCTCGATGTGCAAAAGGTGCGTTAAGGGAACGACACGCCCGTGATGCCGGGCGTGCGCACCGCGCGCCGGGGCTTCACGGGCGCGCCGCGGGCGCCGCCTGCGCCAGCCGCTCGCGCACGTCGGCGCGCAGCAGGTCTTTCTTGACCTTGCCCGACGCCGTGGTGGGAAACGCATCGACCACCACCAGCTTCTCGGGCATCTTCTGCCGGGCCACACCCGCGGCCGCGAGCGTGCGCGACACGGCCTCGATCGACACGTCGGCCCCGGGCGCCGCGACCAGGTAGGCGCACACGGTTTCACCCAGGCGCGGGTGCGGCATGGCCACCACCGCGGCCTGCAGCACGCCCGGGTGCTGGTGCAGCAGGTCTTCGACCTCCTTGGCGCTGATCTTCTCGCCGCCGCGGTTGATGAGGTCCTTGATGCGGCCGGTGAACACGATCGCGCCCTCGGGCGTGCGGTAGCCGACGTCGCCGGTGTGGAAGTAACCCTGCGCGTCGAACACCTGCGCCGTGTCTTCAGGATTGGCGTAGCCCAGGAACAGGCCCGGGCCGCGCGCGCAGATTTCGCCTTCCTGGCCGGGGCCGACCTCGTCGCCGTTCGGGTCCACGAGCTTGACCTCGTAGTCGATCACCTCGCCGTCGGTCTCGGCGGCCAGCCGCTCCTGGCCCGGCAGCACATAGCCCAGCGTGATCACGGGCGCTTCGCTGCTGCCGTAGACGCGGAACGAGCGGCAGTTCGCGAACACGCGCGCCACGCGGTGGATGAGCTCGGGCGGCACGGCCGCGCCGCCGCAGGGGAAGGTGCGCAGGCTGGGCAGCGGGCGCTGCTCGCGCTCCGCCAGGTCGAGCAGTTCCTGCAGGAAGGGTGTGGCGCACAGCGTGAAGACCACCTGCTCGGCCTCGATCAGGTCGGCCGCGGCGGCGGCGTCCCACTTGTCCATGAGCACGGCGCGCACGCGGTCGTGGAACGGCAGCTCCAGGCCGTAGGTGTAACCCGTGACGTGCGTGATCGGCGAGGGCATGAGCGTGGTGTCGCCAGGGCGCAGGCCCCAGTGCTGCGCGGCGCGACGCATGCTGCGCGCCAGGCTGTTGTGGCTGTGCAGCACGGCCTTGGGCCGGCCCGTGGTGCCCGAGGTGTAGAGGATGAGCTTGACGGCGTCGGGATCGGTGCGCGGCAGCGCGGGCAGCGGCGCATCGCTCTCGAGCAACGCGCGCAGGTCGGTCACGCCGGGCGTGGGCGTTTCGCCGCGCACGCTCCACACGTGGCGCAGCGCGGGCAGGCGCGCGCGCAGGCCCTGCACCATGGCCAGGTGGTCGAAGCCGCGGAAGCGCTCGGGCACGAAGATGCCCTTGGCGCCGCAGTCGGCCAGGATCAGCTCGACCTCGCGCTCGCGGTAGATGGGCACGATGGGGCAAACCACCAGGCCGAGCCGCGCGGCCGCGAGGTTGATGAGCACGGCCTCGAGCCAGTTCGGGGTCTGGAAGGCGATCACGTCGCCCGCCACGAAGCCTTGCGCGGCCAGCGCGGCCACCAGCCGGCCCGAGCGCGCCCAGGCCTGCTCCGCGGTGAGCGACACGCCCGCCTCCCGGTGGGTGACGTGGGTGGGCGCCTGCTGCGCGAGCGCCTGCGCGCGATCGGCCAGCGTGAGGTCTTCCCAGGCGCCGCTGGCTTTCCAGCGGCGGGCCTGTTCGGGATCGATGCGCGGCTGCAGCCGCGGCGCGGACATGGGGTGGGCCTGGGTCATACGGCGAGGTATCGGGTCTTGAGATCGGGCTGGGCGTCGAACGCAGCCCAGTCGCCTTCGAACACCAGCCTGCCACTGTCGAGCAGGTAGACGTATTCGGTGCACTGGCGCGCGTAGGCCACGTTCTGCTCGGCCACCAGCAGCGACAGGCCGAGTGTCTCGCGCGCGCGGCGCACTTCGTGCGCGAGGTCCATCGCGAGCTTCGGCGCAAGCCCTTCGGCGGGTTCGTCGAGCAACAGCAGCGCGGGCCCGGCCATGAGGCCGCGCACCACCGCCACGAGCTGCTGCTGCCCGCCCGAGAGCTGGTAGCCCAGGCGGTCGAGCAGCGGCGGCAGCAGCGGAAACAGCCGGCCCATCTCGTCGACCGGGGTGGGCGCGCGGCCGCGCGGCAGCGCGTGGTGCGCGAGCTCGAGGTTCTGCCGCACCGTGAGGTTGCTGAAGATGCGGCGGTCTTCGGGCACCAGCGTGAGGCCCAGGCGCGCGCGCTGCTCGGTGCCCAGGCCCGCGAGCGCACGGCCGTCGAGCGCCATCTCGCCCTCGCTCGCGGGCCCGGCGTCGAGCAAGGCCTTCATGAGCGTGGACTTGCCCGCGCCGTTGCGCCCGAGCAGCGCCACGCCGGCGCCCTTGGGCACGCGCAGGTTCAGGTCGAACAGCACGCGGCTGTCGCCATAACGCGCGTTCAGGTGGCGGATCTCAAGCATGTGCGGCCTCGTCGCCCAGGTAGACCTCGCGCACGCGCGGGTTGTCGCGGATCTGTTGCGGCGTGCCCGAGGCGATGAGCTCGCCGTGGTGCAGCACCGAAATGCGGTCGGCCAGGCCGAAGACCACGTCCATGTCGTGCTCGGTGAGCAGCAGCGCGAGCCGGCGCTCGCGGCGCACGCGCTGCAACAGCTGCACCGTGGCCTGGCGCTCCGCGGCCGACATGCCCGCCGTGGGCTCGTCGAGGAACAGGATGGCCGGGTCCAGCGCCAGCACCATGGCCAGCTCGAGCCGCTTGCGGTCGCCGTAGGCGAGCGCGCCCGCGATCGCGTCGGCCTGGCGTTCCAGGGCGGTTTCGAGCAGCAGCGCGTCGAGTTGCGCGGCGATGGTGCGCGCCTGCGCGGCCGACAGGCCGGCGAGCGGGTTGGCGCGGCGCTGGCGCGCCTCGCAGGCGAGCTGCAGGTTGTCGCGCACGGTGAGCTTGCCGAACACGCGCGCCACCTGGAAGGTGCGCCCGAAGCCGCGGTGCACGCGCGCGTGTGCGGGCAGCCGGGTGATGTCGTCGCCGCGGAACACGATCTGCCCTGCATCGGCGATCACCTCGCCCGTGAGCACCTTGAACAGCGTGGTCTTGCCCGCGCCGTTGGGGCCGATCACCACATGGCCTTCTTCGGGCGCGATGGCGATGTCGACCTGACGCAGCACCGGGATCTTGCCGTAAGCCTTGAACAGGCCGCGGGCGTTCAGCAGCGCGCTCATCGGCCGGCCTCCACCTGGGCGCCGGCCGCGGGCCGGTCCGCGCGCGGCGCGGGCCGCACCCAGCGCGCCAGCAGCCCCAGCACGCCGCCGGGCAGCGCGAGCACCACCGACAGCAGCAGCAGGCCCGTCACGAGGTCGGAGATGCCCACCAGCGTGCGCGTGACGTAGAACACCGCCGACAGCAGCACCGCGCCCAGCACCGGACCCCAGAAGTAGGCGCTGCCGCCCAGCAGGGTGTAGAGGATGGGGTTGGTGGAATTCGACCAGTGCGCGAGCTCGGGCGTGACGATCTGGGCCCACGGCGCCACCAGCGCGCCGGCCATGGCGGTGGTGAAGCCCGCGAACACGAACACGCTCCAGCGGTGCCGGCGCACCGGAATGCCGAGGAACTCGGCGCGCTCGGGCTCCTGCTTCACGGCCTGCAGCGCGCGGCCGAAAGGCGTGGCGATCACCCAGCGCACCAGCGCGATCAGCAGCGCGCAGGCGAACACGATGAAGTAGTAGAAACGGTCGCCCGCGCTGAAGTCGAGCCGCAGCGCGCCCAGTTCGATCAGGGGCCGCGCGAGGCCGCTCAGGCCGTCGTTGCGGCCCAGGAAGCCGGTGTTGATCACGAGCAGGTGCAGCAGTTCGGCGAACGACAGCGTGAGGATGGCGAAGTACACGCCCTCGGTGCGGCGCAGCGCCACGCCGCCCACCGCGGCCGCCAGCAGCGCGCCCACCAGGCCCGCGAGCGGCCAGGCCAGCAGGAACGGCAGGCCCAGCGACTGCGTGAGCACCGCCGCGCCGTAGGCCCCGCCCGCGAAGAACATGGCCTGGCCGAAGCTCAGCACGCCCGACAGGCCGAACAGCAGGTTGAAGCTCAGGCCGAACACGGCGTTGATCCACACCAGGCCCGCGATGAACACCAGGCCGCGGTTGAGCACCTGCGGCAGCAGGCAGCCCAGCACCACCAGCGCAAGCAGCACGAGCAGGTCGCGCCGCAGCCCGGCGCCGACAAAAGCGGTCATGTCTTCTTCCCCATCAGCCCTTGCGGGCGCAGCAGCAGGATCAGCGTCATGGCGGCGAAGAACGGCAGACCCGGCAGGCCCGGCAGCACCCATTGGCCCGCGGCGTCGATGAGGCCCAGCAGGATCGAGCCCACGAAAGCCCCCGCGATGCTGCCCATGCCGCCGACGATGATCACGCCGAAGGCGTAGATCACGAAGCCGCTCGCGAGCGAGGGCGACAGCGCCTGGTTGGCCAGCAGCGTGCCGCCCGCCAGACCCGCCAGGCCGAAGCCCAGCGCCACCGTGGCGGTGTAGACGCGCCGCACGTTGATGCCCATGAGCCGCGCCATCCACGGGTCGACCGCGATGGCCTTCACCAGCCGGCCCGCGCGCGTGCGGTTGAGGAAGACCTCGAGCGCGATGAAGCTCAGCACGCCGGCCGCGATGATGAACAGCGACATGCGCGGCACCACGGCGTTGCCCAGCACCCAGGCGCCGTCGAGCGCCTGCGGCGGCATCACGCTGTGGTACTTGAGGCCCCACACCAGCTTGGTCGCGCCTTCGCACACCAGCAGCAGCGCATAGGTCGCGATCAGGATGTAGGCATCCTCCACGCCCGCGAGGCGGCGCAGCACCAGCCGGTCGACCAGCAGCCCGAGCAGCGCCACCAGCAGGCCCGCGGCCAGCGTGCCCACGAGGTAGACCGCGGTGGAATCGCTCGCGCCCAGCCACTGCGCGATCGAGTAGGCCGCGTAGGCGCCGATCATGAAGAAGCCGCCGTGCGAGAAGTTCAGGATGTGCAGGGTGCCGAACACCAGGGTGAGGCCCGCGGCCACCAGGAAGGTGGCCATGGCCCAGGTGAGGCTGTTGACCAGCAGGGTCAGGAGGTCGGCGGCCATCGCGCTCAGGCGGTGCGCAGCTTGAGCTTCTGGCCCGGCGACGGCGGCAGGATCACCGACTTGCCGTCGACCTTGATGTACTGGCCCACCTGGTAGCCCTTGTCGGTGCTCGCGGGCTCGATGAACACCAGCTCCACGTCCTTGACGGCCTGGTTGTCTTCGGCGCGCATGGTGCGCGGGCCGGTCACGGTGTCCCAGGTGAGGCCCTTGAGGCTGGCGATGACCGAGCGCGTTTCGGTGGATTTGCCCTTCTCGGCCGCGCGGGCCAGCGCATAGATCGCCGCGTGCGCCTCGGCCGCCCAGCCCAGCGGCTCGGGGTCGCGCGTCTTGGCGGTGTAGTCGGCCACGAAGCGGTCGCTCATGGCGTTGCCCTTGTTGGCGGCCGCGTAGTAGTGCATGCCGGTCCATTGGGGCGGCAGCTGCTGCTTCATGCCGCGCGCCACCAGGAATTCGTTGGCCGCATCGCACACCACCTTGTAGCGCTGCATCAGGCCGAAGCCGCGCGCCTGCTGGAACATGGTGATGGCGTCGCCGCCGTAGGTGGCGTTGAAGCAGCCCTCGGCCTGCACGCGCAGCGCCGCGGTGATGCCGTTGCGGTAGTCGGACACGCCATAGGGCATGAGGATGGGGTCGAGGATCTCGGGCTTTTTCTTCGCGATCGCCGGGTAGAACTCGAGCAGGCCGTCGACGAAGATGCCCCACATGGTGCGGCCGTATTCGTGGTCGGGGATCAGGCCGGTCCAGCGCGTCACGTCGGGGTACTTCTCGGCCATCAGGCGCGCCTGCGCGCGGCCGCGCGCGTCGGGGCTGTCGCCGGGGCGGAACATGTTCTCCGAATAGGCCTCGTGGTTCATCTTCTCGGTGCCCGCGCCGCAGGTCAGGTGCACGCCCTTCTCCTGCGCCATCACGGGCGCGAGCGCCAGCACCACCGCGCTCGAGATGCCGCCCACATGCAGGTTGATGCCCATGCCCAGCAGCTCGCGCGCCGCGGCCAGCGCGGCCGCGGGGTTGGCCTTGTCGTCGCGGATCTCGAGCGCGACCTGGCGGCCCAGGATGCCGCCGGCCTTGTTGATCTGGTCCACCGCGATCTCGGCGCCGTTCTTCACGTAGGTGCCGATGAACTCCTGCGGGCCCGACAGCGGCGTGATCAGGCCGATGCGCAGCGGCCCGGACTGCGCGAGCGCCAGATGCGGAAAGCTCAGGGCCGTGGCGCCGGCGGCGCCGAGTTGCAGCACGTGCCTGCGGTTGGGGTTGCGCATGGTCTGTCTCCTGGGATGGGTGTTTGGGGGAAGAAGGCAGGCCGGTTCAACGGCCGGTGAAGGCCGGCTTTCGCCGGTCGCGGAAGGCCCGCACCGCCTCGGCATGGTCGGCGCTGCGGTTGGAGAGGCATTCGTAGGCCAGGCCGGCGTCGAAGTGCGCGTGGAACAGCGCCTTGAGCGGCAGGTTGGTGGTGATCTTGGTGTAGCGGATGGCGATGGTCGCGCCCGCGGCGATGCGCTGCGCGAGCGCGTCGGTGGCGGCGTCGAGCGCGTCGCGCGGGTGCACCTCGGTGACCAGGCCGATGCGCTCGGCCTCCTGCGCGCTCAGCAGATCGCCGGTGAACAGGTACTTGCGCGCCCGCGCATAGCCCACCACCTGCGGCCAGATCAGCGCGCCGCCGTCGCCGGCCACCAGGCCCACGCTCACGTGCGGATCGCCGATCTTCGCGTCGGCCGAAGCCAGCACGATGTCGCTGAGCAGCGCCAGGCTCGCGCCCAGGCCGGTGGCGTGGCCGTTGAGCTTGCAGATCAGCGGCTTCTCCAGGTCGAGCTGGGTGAAGACGATGTCCTTGCCCTCGCGCGCCATGCGCTCGAAGGCGCTCGGGTCGTCCACGTGCGACTGCATCCACTCGATGTCGCCACCCGCGCAGAAGGCCGCGCCCTCGCCGGTGAGCACGATCACGTCGGAGTCGGGGTCGTTCTGCAGATCGGTGAACACACGCGCGAGCTCGCTGTGCAGGCGGCCATTGACCGCGTTGCGCTGCTCGGGCCGGTTCAGCGCGACGGTGAGCACGCGGCCCTGGCGCGAGAAGCGCAGGCACTGGTAGTCGTCGAATCGCATGGGCTTACCTCGTCTCGGACAGGGGTTGGGCAAAACGCTGCAGGTGCTCGGCACTGCGGCCGAACAGCTGCTCGTCCACCAGCACACGGCGCAGGCAGTGGCTCACCGCGTATTCCTCGGTGATGCCGATGCCGCCGTGCAGTTGCACCGCCTCCTGGGCGAGCAGGCGGCCCTGCGGCGGGATGAAGGCCTTGGCCGCGTGCACCTCGGCCGCGCGCGCGGGCTCGCCGGAGGCCAGCGCCTCGACCGCCTGCGCGAGCACGGCCTGCGACTCCATGAGCCGCAGGTACATGTCGACCGTGCGGTGCATCACCACCTGGTGCTGGCCGATGGGGGCGCCGAACTGTTCGCGCGTCTTCACGTACCCGAGGGTGAGTTCGAAGGCGAGTTCCATCGCGCCCAGCGCATCGGCCGCCGCGGCCAGACCCGCGAGTTGCGCTGGCGTGTCGGGGGCCTGAACGGGCAGGGCTTCGGCCGCGCAGGCCTGCAACTGCAGCGTGGCCGCACCGCGGCCGTCGAGCAAGGGACAGGCCTCGCGCTGCAGGCCTGCGGCGCCGGCGCGCACGGCATGCCAGCGGCCCTGCACCTGCAGCAGCAGCAGGTCGGCGATGTCGGCGTCGGGCACCACCTCGCAGCGGCCCGTGAGGACGCCGTCCTCGGCGCGCGCGTCGGCGCCGAAAGCGCAGGCCACGCGCAGGCCGCCCGCCATCAGGGGTTCGAGCCAGCGCGCGCGCTGCGCGCCGCTGCCGTGCGCACGCAGCACCTCGGCCGCGATCCAGGTCGACAGCAAGGGCTCGTTGATGCCGGCCGCGCCCGCGTGCCGCGCGAGCAACGCGATCGAGCCGATGCGTCGGCCCAGGCCGCCGTCGGCCTCGTCGCTGGCCACGCTGAGCCAGCCCATCTCGGCCATCTGCGCCCACGCCCCGGCGTCGAAGCGGCGCGATGCGGCGTCCATGCGCTGGCGTTGTTCGAAGGCGTAGCGCTCGCGCCGGTAGCGCAGCGCGGCGTCGCCCAGGGCGGCGTCGATCTCGTCGACGAAAGAATCGCGCTTCACAGTCCGAGCTCCGCCTTGGCAATGATGTTGCGCTGGATTTCGTTGGAGCCGCCGTAGATGGTGGCGGCGCGGCCGTGCAGGTACTCGCGCACCAGGCCCGGCCCGGCCAGCGGGCCCACCGCGCTGCGCGGCGTGTCGCCATGCACCAGCGCGGGGTCGTACACCGCGGCGTTAGGGCCGAGCCAGTCGATCGTGGCTTCGGCGATCGACTGCTGCAGCTCGGAGCCGCGGATCTTCATGAGCGAGGCGTCGGCGCCCGCGGGCTGGGTCGGATCCATGTGGCGCGCGGCCTGCAGGCAGTAGGCACGCAGCGCGTGCAGCTTGAGCCGCAGTTGCGCAATGCGCTCGCGGAACGCGCCGGCGTCCGGCCGCGCGGGCTCGGCGTCCACCAGCGCCTGCAGGTGGGCGAGCTGGCGCATCGAGCGGCCGGTCTCGGCGGCGATCACGCGCTCGTTGTTGAGCAGGAACTTGGCGCAGGTCCAGCCCTGCCCTTCTTCGCCCACCAGGTTCTGCACCGGCACGCGCACACCGTCGAAGAACACCTCGTTCACGTGGTGGCAGCCGTCCATGGTGCGGATGGGCCGCACGGTGATGCCGGGCGTTTTCATGTCGATCAGCAGAAAGGAGATGCCCTGCTGGCGGCGCGTGCCTTCGCTGGTGCGCACCAGGCAGAAGATCCAGTCGGCCCACTGCACGTAGCTGGTCCAGATCTTCTGGCCCGTGACCACGTAGTGGTCGCCGTCGCGCACCGCACGCGTCTTGAGCGCGGCCAGGTCGCTGCCCGCACCGGGCTCGCTGTAACCCTGGGCCCACCACTCGGTGCTCGACAGGATGGGGGGCAGGAAGCGCGCCTTCTGCCACGCCGAACCGAAGGTGAAGATGACCGGCCCCACGTAGCTCACGCCGAAAGGAATCAGCCAGGGCGCGCCGCAGGCCGTGCTCTCCTCTTCGAAGATGAAGCGCTGCAGCGGCGTCCATCCGCGGCCGCCCCACTCGCGCGGCCAGTGCCCCGCGACCCAGCCACGCGGAATCAGCGCGTGAAGGAAATCGAGGTAGTCCTGCTTTTCCAGGTACAGGTTGGCCTGCACCTTGGCGCGCACGCGCGCCGGCAGCTCGCGTTCGCAAAAGGCCCGCACCTCGGCCCGGAAGGCCTCGGGGTCGCTCGGGTCTTGGGCGGCCGGTGTGACGGCGGTGATGGGGTTTGGGTTCTGCATCGTTTATAAACTGAACCGTGGTTCATTACTCATTATTTGCAGAACCGGCTGCGGCGCACCTAGGGGAAACGCGAATGCGCGTGCGCCACCGCAGCGGGCCGGTGCTGCCCTAGGATCGACACCCATGAGCACATCGCGATCACGCCCGAACGCCGAAACGGACGCGAAGCGGCCCGCGGCGCGCGCGCCGCGCCAGCCGCGCAAACTGTCAGAGGCCTCGCTGCAGGCACGTGCCGAACGCGCAGCGCGCACGCGCGAAGAATTCCTGATGGCAGCGGCCAAGGTGGTGGGCGAGACCGGCTACCGCGACGCCTCGATCCAGCGGATCACGGCCGCATGCGGCGTCGCGCTCGGCACCTTCTACCTGTACTTCCCCTCGCGGCAGGCGCTGTTCGACACGCTGCTGCCGCACTTCGGCCTGCAGATGCTCGACTACGTGCGCGAGCGCATCGGCAACGAGGAGCGCTTCTTCGAAGCCGAAGAGATCGGCTTTCGCGCGGTGTTCGAGTACCTCTCTGACAACCCCTGGTTCTGGCGCCTGCTCAACGAGGCCGAGGTCGAGGCGCCCACCGCCTGGGCGCGCCACCACGCGGCGGTGCACGAGCGCTACATCCACTTCCTCAAGCGCATGAAGGCGCGCGGCGAACTGCGCCAGTACGCCAAGAGCGAACTGCCCACGCTGGCCGACCTGCTCATTGCGGCACGCGACTACGTCTACCGCACGCACCTCACCACCGCGAGCAAGGGCGCGCGAACCGTGCCCAACGCCACTGTGCGCACCTACCGGCGCTTCATCGAATCGGGCCTGGCCAACCCGGCCGCGTGAAGCGCCCATGAAAAATGCCCCGCTGGCGACACCAGCGGGGCCCAAGAGCGCGTCGGGCAGAACGCGCTCAGCGGTGATCGCTCAACGATCGTTCTTGTGGCTCTGGCGGCCGGCTTCGGCGTGCTGCTCGCTGCTGCCGCCGCGCGTGGACGATGACGAGGACGAACCGCTGCGTTCGTTGTCGCTGCCGCTGCCGCGTTGACCGCCGCTGTTGCTGCCGCCACTGTTGTTGTTGCCGCCGCTGCCGGAGCCACTGCCGTGGCCGCCATGGCTCTTCGAGCCGGCCTCGCGCGCTTCTTCGCTGGTGAACTCGTGCGCGTTGCCGCTCGCATGGGCCGCGCGCCCGCCTTCGGCAGCGATCTCGCGCTGGCGTTCCGGATCCATACCCGCAAAGCCGCGTTGCGAGGACTTGTCCTGGTTGCCTTGGTTGCTCTGGTTGCCTTGGTTGGTGGCCATGGGGTTTCTCCTGGTGTCGAGGTGGGAAGGAATCGCATGGGCCGATCGGCCCTTGCCCCGGTCTTGGGCAAGGCGCGTGCCTTGCCCCCCGGTGTAAAAAGGGCGCTCCCTGCCCTGGCCCAACAGGAGATGCCGATGGCTTCGTCCCCCTCCGCCCGGTCGACCCTCAAGGCCCTGCTCATCGACACCGTGCAGGCCTGGATCGACGAACGCGCCTCGAGCATGGGCGCTGCGCTCGCCTACTACACCGTGTTCTCGATCGCGCCGCTGCTGCTCATCGTCACCTCGGTGGTGGGCCTGTTCTTCAGCGAGGCCACGGCGCGCGCCGAGATCGTTGCGCAGCTCTCGGCGCTGGTGGGCGAAGACAGCGCGCGCACCGTGAACCACCTGCTCGAGAGCGTGAACCGCCCCGCCGCGAGCCTGCTCGGCACGGTGATCGGCGTGGGCACGCTGCTCATCGGCGCCACCACCGTGCTGGCCGAGCTGCAGCACGCCCTCGACCGCATCTGGCACGTGCCGCCGCAACGCGCGGGCAGCGGCGTGTGGAGCTTCATGCGCGTGCGCCTGCTCGCGCTCGGGCTCATGCTCGGCGTGGGTTTTCTGCTGATGGTCTCTCTGGTGCTGAGCGCAGGCCTCGCGGCGTTCGGCAAGTGGTGGGCGCCCTGGTTCGGTGGCTGGGCCGCGCTCGTCGATGGCATCAACTTCGTGTTGAGCCTGGGCTTCGTGACCGCGGTGTTCGCGATGATCTACAAGGGCATGCCGCGCGTGCGCGTGGCCTGGCGCGACGTGTGGCTCGGCGCCTTCGTCACGGCCCTGCTCTTCACGGTGGGCAAGGCCCTGATCGGCATCTACATCGGGCGCAGCGGCGTGGCCTCGGTGTTCGGCGCGGCCTCGTCGGTGGTGGTGCTGCTGCTGTGGGTCTACTACTCGGCGCAGGTGTTCCTGCTCGGCGCCACCTTCACGCGCGTGTACGCCCAGCGCATGGGCCGCTTCGTGGCGCCGTCCTGAAACCCGGTCTCAGCGGCCGCGGCCCAGGGTGTCGCCCAGCGACACCTTGTTCGACACCCCCAGGATGCCGTAGGCCTGCTGCAGGTAGGTGCGCACCGTGGTCGCCGACAGCCCGGTCTCTTTCGAGATCTGCTTGCTCGACAGGCCGCGCGCGTACAGCTCGGCCACGCGCAGCAGGCGCTGCGGCAGCACCGCGGCGTTGCGCGCGTCCCCGACTTCGATCCACCAGCCGCCGGGCACGCGCTTGATGCGCCCGGCCAGCCGGCCGCTGCGCCGGTGCATGCCCGCGGGGTCGTCGGTGAGCCAGGCGCCCAGGCTGGGGGGCCAGCGCATGCCGTCGTGGTCGGTGCAGCCTTCGGCCAGCAACTGCCCGGCCTGCACGCCGCAGAACGACAGCCGCCCCGATGCGTCGACCACCGCGAGCCGGTCGACCGCCATCGAGCGGTCGATGGCCTCGATCTGCGAGCGCACCGAACGCCACAGCAGCACGGCCTGGCGCGCGAGCGCATCCAGCAGTTCGGCGTCGGCCGCACCGAACGCCGGTGTAGCGGCACTGCGGTAGGCGGCCAGGAACAGCACCTGGCCCGTGATGGGCTCCAGGCGGCTGGCGATCACGCCCTGCGCCAGTCCGAAGCGCTGCGCCCAGTCGCGCACCGGCTCGGCCAGCGCGTCGCGGTCGGTCCAGACCATGGGCGCGCCGGTGTTCTCCACGATGGTCTGCGCCACACGGTCCTGCAAGGCGCAGTCGTGCCACCAGCGCACGAGTTCGGCCGGCAGGTCCACCGTGTTGGTGAGGAACAGCGAGGGCAGGCCGCCGGCCGGCCAGCTCCCCAGGCCCCACCAGGCGCCATCGAAGGGCAGACAGGACCGGGCGGCCAGCAGGCTTTCGCCGGGGTTCCAGCGCACGCCCAGGTCCACGCCGGCGTCGAGCGCGAGGGTCAGGGCCTCGACCGTCGGCACAGCGACGGCGGCGGCCGCGGGATCAGGCAGGGTCTTCATTCGCAGACGGTCAGCCGCAGAACTGGGCGGGCGCACAGGCGCTGCCTAGACTGGCCGGTTCGGGTGTGGGAAACGACATCTGTATCCAATTGCAAGCATGCTAGCGGCACACCGGTGCCGCCCTGTGTCACCGGCTTTCCGCCACGTCCAAACCGGCCAAACCGCACACCCCGATGGCGTCTTCTCGCGACTTTGGCAACACCCGCTGGCCCGGCGATGAGCCCGCCAAGGCATTGCCGCCCGCGCCGGCGGACACCGATGGCGCACCGGCACGCCACCCCTGGCGCCAGCTCGGCCAGGCCCTGGCGCACGACCTGCGCCCGCCGCTGCGCGCCATCAACGGCTTCGCGGCGCTGATCGCGGCCGACCCCGACAGCCGCCTGAGCCCGGACAGCCGCGAGCGCCTGGACCGCATTGCCAGCGCGGCGACCCAGCTCGGCGACATGATCACGCGCCTGCTCGAACTGGTGCAGGCCCACCACGCCGAGCTCGCGTGCGCGCCGGTGGACCTCGATGCCCTGATGGCTGCGGAGCGGCAGCGGCTCGCGCCGGCCCACCCCCACCTGCAATGGGTCTGCGAGCCGCTGCCCAGGCCGCATGCGCAGGCACCGTTGCTCACCCTGGCCGTGCGTGAACTGCTCGCGCACGCGGCCGAGCACGCGCCGGCCGACCGGCCGCACACGCTGCACATCCGCCACGACGCCGAACGCCAGGCCTGGTGCGTGCACGACCGCTTGCGCGACCTGCAGGGCGCCGACCCCGACACCCTGCTCGACCCCTTCCCGCGCACCGCGGCGCGGCCAGCGGGCCACGCACCCGCGCGCGGCCTGGCCGTGGCCGCGCGTGTGGTCGAGCGCCACGGCGGCCGGCTGTGGATCGAGGCGCGCAGCGGCTTCGGCGTGGCGGTTTGGGTTTACCTGCCCACGCCGGA